>ENA-UEYF01000002-UEYF01000002.1-human-gut-metagenome-genome-assembly--contig:-NODE-2-length-241476-cov-8.879573_pt1 | contig 241476 bp, 194 predicted proteins | sample MGYA00242902_ERZ507920 | MGnify/ENA primary metagenome ERZ507920 (study PRJEB26167, sample SAMN06115402) | human gut metagenome | host: Homo sapiens | place: China:Jiangxi | collected 2016-07-05...
GGAACGCTTGCGCACCGGGTCCCATTTGGTTTGGTAGGCCTTGATGTAGGTATAGCCCTTGGCGTTGGTTTCGGCAGTGAAGTACCAATTTTGACTATCGGACATGAAGCCCCCTAATGCTCTATATTTATATGGTATGGATCATTTTATCATGAATTTAAAAGCCTGGCTTCCAAAGATATTGAAAACCAGGCTTTAAGAACCGAAGAATAGCCAAAATTGATGCTGATCAATATAAATATGGATCAGCTATCCGGGAGTTCAGGTTTGAGCGGACAGTTCGACGATGTGTCGTTCTGTCCGCTTTGCTTTGCAATTCATCAGAGCGTCTGCGGACGCATAATGACTGCGGATCGGCATCCGTGAGAGCGGTGCAGAACAAAACTGGAGGAATGCAATGACTATTGAAATCACAGGTTCGATGGCGGGCCATGCAGATCGGCATACCGAGTCGTCGCTTGCGGAATCTTTTGAAAATGCCTATTTCACTGCGCCGTGGGATATTTATGAAGGGCCTCTAAAAGACTTTCCAAAGAAAAAGATTCGTCTGGAGGCCGAACCGCTTGTTTTGTTTGCACACGGCAGCTCCGGCATCGGGGAGCCCCTCAAAGCCTTCGGCCGATGGCTGGCCTCCTTCGGCATCGGGTTTCTCTGCCCGAACTCCTTCGTGCTCAAGGATCGCATAACCTACACTTCGCCCGTTTCGCGCGATGACTATGAGCGCATTCATGTCATGCGCTCGGCTGAACTGGCCAATGCGGCAGCACGCTTAACCGAAGTGCCCGGGTTTGACGGGCGCTATGTCGTAGCCGGCACGAGCGAAGGCGGTGTTGCTGCCGCACGGTTTCAGGCTCCCAAGGGCCAAGCCGAATGCGCACGCATGATCTTTTCCTGGTCCTGTGAGGACAATTATCATGTTGCCGCTCACCGCACGGCGATTCCGCAGGACATGCCCGTTCTCAATGTGATGAGCGCCGCCGATAAGTTCTTCTCTCAGGCCAACAGCTGGCTGGACAATCCTTCAGCGCTCGGCCATGCCGGCAGAACTTTGGCGAACCACTCCGACGCGTCCATTGTGCTCATTCCGGGAGTACCCCACACGCTCTTTGCACTTCCTCAAACGCAGTCCGCCGTGGAAGGCTTTCTTGAGCGGGTTTTGGAACTTTAAGCCTGCCGGTCAAAATAACCGGGACGCCTTCCATCGCTGGAGGCGTCCCGTTGGGCTGACTGCCGAGGATGCTCAGCAGTCGGTCATCGACGGCAAAGTGCTTCAGAAGAGCACTGAAACCGTGATGAGCATCACCACATAGCCGGTGAGGCAAGGCACAATCGTGCGCTTCACCATGGTGAGCGGGTTAACTTTGGCAAAGCCGGCCACGATAATAATGACGCCGGCGACTGGACTCATGGCGCGAAGCATTTCGGAAGCGGTATGCATCATCAGCATCATGGAGATGCCGTTTTCGCCAAAACTTTGTGCCGCAGCCGGAACAAGCTGTCCCAAACTGGTGAAGGCGGCAACGCCGGAGCCCGTGAGAACCGTGACGACACCGACAATAGCCGAAAGCACCACGCTGGAGCCGGTGTAGCCGAGACCAATTGAATCTGCGCCGTGCATCAGAAGTGCAACGATGCCGATGTTCTGCAGACCTTTGGCAAAGAAAGCCGCAACGAAGATCAAGCCGACGGTTGATGTGAGGATGGAACCCATTCCTTTGAACATGGCGAATGACAAATCAAAGGATTCCTTGATATTTCGACGTGTGATGAGATCGATAAAGAAGGATGCAATCCAGGCAATGAACATAGCCGTAGCCACATTCATCGAAACGCCCCAGACGAATTTATTGAAGACCAAAAGGAGCGCGATGGGCAGGAGCGGCAGGCAGGCATAAAAAGCAGGGGTTTGTTCGAGCTTTTCACGTTTTTGTTCAAGTTCCGAAAGGTCCGCAACGATGCCTCGTCCCTCGCGTTTATCAAACCAGTACTGCGTGACGACATGGGCGGCAGCCATTGCAAGAATGGTTGGAACGGCCATTGGCAGCTGATAACGGACAAGGTACTCAATCGGATCCAGGTGCACCAATTCCGAAGCAAAATTGGCGGTTCCGGAGGCCGGTGCGTAACCGATGGCCAGTACGCTTGCAACGACCGCAGCCGCGGCGAGCGGTGAACAGCCGACTCGGATGATGAGCGGATAAACCGTTACAACCATCAGCATGGCTAAGCCGGCCGCTGAAGTGATGACCAGACCGAGGCAGTGTCCAACGGTAAAAACGGCGGCGAGAATCAAATAGGGATTCTTGATCAGCGAAAGCGGTTTAGCGCAGACGGTGACGAAGCGGTCGGAGGCGCCGATTGCCTGCATATAGGCTGCAAAACCGCCGGAGATTAAGATCAGGAAGCCGACGCCGCTCACCTGTGAGACGCTGATCGTACGCAGGAGTTCAATGAGGTCAAAGCCAACGATGCCGGTGGCTGAGAATTTCTTCGGAAAGATCTCTGCGCCGCCCCAAAAGGCAAGCAGATTGAGAATCAGACCGCCAAGGAGCAGCACCATGTTGACTTGGTACTTTTTGACAATCGCCCATCCGCAAAGAATGAGTACGGCGATGCCGAGCCAGGGAAAAATCGAATTCATGGAGGTGAGTTATTAGAGAAAACAGAGGATCCAGACAGCACTCGTCAGTGCCGTCTGCGTGCGGCTGGATGGCAGCCGCACGAACTTCAGACGGGGAATATGGCTCATTGAGCCGCAGTTAGGTTGTTTTTGAAGCTGCGTCAGTGAGCGCGGCCAAGCTCTTTGGTGATGTCGGAGGCAAGATTGGCCATCCATTTATTCACATTGCGGTGCAGACAGATCTGCTTGGCGTCATTTTGGCAGGGGCCGGCATCTAAGCCGCGGCTCGATGCGTACTTCACGGCAATTTTGGAGCCTTCGTATACGACATCAAACTGAGCTTCGAATTTCTGAGCGCGAGGTCCGCTCGGATAGGCGAGCTTAACGACGTTGCCATGCGTACTGACAACACGGAATTTACGCAATTGAGCTGCGTTCTTTACGGCATTGAGTGCTTGAGTCTGTCCAATCCCCTTGGCCGCGATGGGAGCGGGATTGTCGACGGGTTTCAACGGACCGGCAGCGAGCACCGTACCCGTGAGAGCGCAAGCGAGTGCTCCGGCAAAAATGCAAGATTTAATTGGCTTAAACATGTCATGCCTCCTTAAATGCTGCATTTCACGAACCATGGACTGAGGCCATTTCGCAAAATGCAGTGTGCATGCGGGTAATTCTATGTCGCAAGGAACGGCAGAGCGGGCTTCAGCTGTATGAAAAAAAAGACCTCGCAGACAGTATGCCTGCGAGGCTTATATAAGGTTGTCCGCCGCAGGATGCGGCGGACGGCTCTGATGATTTTTGGACGAGATTAATGGGCCGAATGGATCGGGATCACCTTCGGCGTATTGTCGTCTTCCTTCTTGGCGAAGGTCTTCATCCAGAAGTACATGCCGACGATGGCGGCAAGCGACAGAAGGATGGCAACAGTCGCGTAGACCGGCGCAGAGCTGAAGTTCACGGCGCGGTAGAAGATAACAGCGGAGGTGTAGCCGAGCACCGTGCACCAGGAGGCAGAGAAGAGCGTCCAGGCAGCACCGACCTCACGGTAAATGGCAGCAATAGCAGCGCAGCAGGGCATGTAAAGCAGAACCATCAGCAGGTAGGCGAACGCAGCAGACTGAGAACCGAAGAGGATCTTAATCGTGTCGAACGTACCGGCAGAAACTTCCTGAGCTTCAGCTTCAGCAGCCGTATCAGAAAGGTCGCTTTCAACCTTGATGCCCATCGGGTCAGCCAGAGCGTCGCCGAGACCCTTCAGGTTTTCCCAAGTGGTCGAAACAGCTTCGTTGAAGGTGTCGGTGAAGGACCAGCCGCCTTCTTCTTCTTCCGGAGCAGCTTCTTCAGCAGGAGCAGCGCCGTCGGCAGCCTTTTCTTCTTCAGCCTTTGCAAGCGTGATAGTGTCGTAGAGGGAGTTCAACGTACCAACCACTGCTTCCTTCGCAAAGATGCCGGTGAAGACGCCCACAGCGGCAGGCCAGTTCTGTTCCTGAACACCCATCGGAGCGAAGATCGGAACGATGTCGCGGCCGATTTCCGAAAGCACAGACTTATCGGAGTCTTCATTGCCGAACGTGCCGTCAGTACCGAGGGAGTTCAAGAAGGCGAGCACTGCAACGATCGAAACAATCACCTTACCGGCGCGGAAGAGGAAGGTCTTCACGCGGTCCCACGTACGAAGCATCACGCCCTTGAAAGTCGGGATGTGGTACGGCGGAATTTCCATCACGAAGGCGCTCGCGGCACCAGGCAGCGCAGCATGCTTGAGCAAGAAGCCCGTCAGAATGGCAGCGAGAATACCGATGATATAGAGCAGGAACACGAGGTTCTGACCATTTTCAGGCCAGAAAGCCGTGGCGAACAGAACGTAGACCGGCAGGCGAGCACCGCAGGACATAAACGGAGCCATCAGGACCGTAATAATGCGGTCGGAAGCACGATCCATCGTACGGGTAGCCATCACGGCAGGAACGCCGCAGCCGAAGCCGACGAGCAGCGGCACGAAAGCCTTGCCCGGAAGGCCGAGAGCGCGCATCAGGCGGTCCATAACGAACGCCGCGCGAGCCATGTAGCCCGAGTCCTCAAGCAGCGCGAGGAAGAGGAAGAGGAAGAAGACGACCGGAATGAAGGTCGAGACCGTCTGGAGGCCGCCGCCGATGCCGTTGGCCAGGAAGACCGTGAGCCATTCGGGGCTGCCGATGTTCGTCAGGAGTTCAGAGAACCCGTCGACCATCACGCCGCCGACCAGAATGTCGAAGAAGTCAATGAACGCGCCGCCCAAGTTCTGCGTGAACAGGAACATCACGTACATGATGAAAAGGAAGATCGGCAGGCCGAGCCAGCGGTTAAGGACAACGCGGTCGATCTTGTCGGTGAGCGTCGCGGAAGCTTCGCCGACGCGGACAATCGCTTTCTCGGCGATGTTGGCCACGAGGTTGTAGCGAGCGTTGGCGATGGCGATATCGAGGTCGCCGTCGTATTCCTTGTCGAGGTCGGCAACGATCTTTTCGACGTTGGCGGCATTGACGTTCGGAAGTTTTTCTTCAAGACCCGGAGCGCGTTCCATGAATTGGCTGGCGAACCAGGGGGCACGTTCAACGCCCTGCTTCTTGAGATCTTCAGAAACCGCAGCGATCGCCTTGGTGATCTTTTCGTCGAATTCAACGGCCATCGGCGGGATGGTCGGATGTTCGAGGAAGTTGACAAGGGTATCCTTGACGTCGTTGAGGCCGGTTTCACGGCTGGCAACGATGCCGACAACCGGGCAGCCGAGCGCTTCCTGAAGCTTTTCCAAACGGATTTCAAGACGATGCTGCTTGGCGATGTCGAGCATGTTGACCACGACGATCATCGGCACACGCATTTCGATCAGCTGGGCCGTGAGGTAGAGGTTGCGCTCGAGGTTCGAGGCATCAACAATGTTGATGACCGCTTCAGCTTCACCCGACAGGATGTAGTCACGGGCGACGCGTTCATCTTCACCGGAGGAGGCTGCCGGCGTAATCGAATAGATGCCGGGAAGGTCGACGAGCTCGATCTTTTCGTTGCGGTATTCGAAATTACCGGTCTTCTTGTCGACCGTGACGCCGGGCCAGTTGCCCACGCGTTGGCGCGAACCAGTCAGGGCATTGAAAAACGTGGTCTTGCCGCAGTTCGGATTGCCGACCACGCAGACGATATGTTGACTCATCGTTTATAACCTTTTTGTGTGTGTAGTAGACGCTTGAGGGTCAGCGCCGACTTATAGCTTTTCGACTTCCATCAGCATCGCTTCGTCGCGTCGAACGCTGATGAAGCTGCCGCGTACACGGATTTCGATTGGGTCGCCCAGAGGGGCGATGCGGACCACTTCGAAAGTGGTGCCGGGAGTTGCTCCGAGCATCACGAGACGGCGGCGGTATTCAGGATGTTCCTTACCAAAGCCGATGATCTTGCCCTTGGAGCCAACGGGCAGTTCTTTTAGAAACATTTAAGGAGCCTCTTAGTAGACATAGATTTTTTGCGCAACGGCGAAATTGACGCCGATGCGGCCGTCTCCGACGGCAACAAGCAGGGGTTCACCCTCGGAAGCCTGAAGAACACGCACAGTGCTGCCGATTCTCATGCCGAGATCGGAAAGGCGTGAAACTTCAGCCTCAGGCAGCTTCATCCGCGCGACCGTGGCCGGTTCATTAAGATCGAGCGTCGCGAGCGTGCGGATCTGTCGGGGTTCTGTCATAGGTATTTGTCCTTGTAGCCAAATGTGACAGGGGGAATAGTAACGAGAACCTTTCTTATTTTCAAATCTTTGCGCTTGGCTGTAAGCACAAACGTTGCCTATGGTCAAATCTCCGTGCATGCAAACGAAATGAAATGCGTATCACGTTTCAGTTTGCGAACAACAAAATGAAATATCCGGAAAAAACAAATTGGATAAGGCGGCCAGAAGTAGGAATGTCTGCAAAATCGATGTTGAAACAGATGTTGGCAGACTCACTGAGCGGCATGCGGGCCGGACGGATCATCCGTTGCTGTGCGGGTTGAATTACATGTGTTGTCAGGCGACGACATGTTTTCGCCGGAGCTGCTTTCGTGAGGCGTGTTAGGGGCGGCCTGCTGGGCGCCAAAGCAGGCAAGCACTACCTGCCCCATGTCATTGACTGATTTGGCAAATCGGTCAGCGAGTTTTTCGAGTGCTGCGGCGACATTTTTCAGTCCCGTTTTAGCTTCGTCGGGAGCCGCCAGAAAGAGTCCGGCAGCCGCAATGAGGGCCGCTGCTGCCAGTCCGAGGATAAGTGCTCCGGCAAATAGGAGCAGCGACAGTGCGGCAGCCGAGAGAAGCAGCGCAGCCAATCCCTGCGAGATCTTGAGCCAGAGCTTCATAACAGTTAGGAGATTCTTTGGAGCGTTATAAAGTCGTACGGCTCGTGAAATAGAGGCCGCTGAAGGGCTGCCGCACGTCAGGAAATAAAAAACGGGCATCCGGGTGCGACTGCCTGCAGGCAGAGAACCCGGATGCCCGCTTTCAAAGGGCATTCTAATGCGTTCAAGAGCGATTTCGAAATTGCTCTTTTACTGAACGCCTAAATTAAAGAACGCGGCGGTGTTGATAAAGGTGAACACCGAGGAGCACCGTGAAGAGTGCACCGAAAAGCAAATGGGCTTTAGCGCCGCGGAATGCGAGACCCGCAAGGGAGAGTGCGTAGCCCGCTGCCATCAGACGATTCTGCGTAACGCGGCGGGTACGACCGCCCGCCTTAACGTCAGGGGCGACGACCGGAGCGAGAAGGTCGAGCGCCCGATGAGCCCCGCTTTTGACGAGGCTGCCGGCTTCTCGAACGAGTTTGGCGGGGTGCTCGGCAAGGCAGGCGCCTGCGCAGCAGGGGGGCTTTGCTGCTTCAGGCTGTGCATCTTGGTCTTGCGCACCTTCAAAGACTTCGGCGGCTTCTTCCGCTGCGGGTTCGTCGGGGAGGAAGAACTGAGCAGCGGCAAGCAGCGATTCCGCATTAGTCTTGGTCTCATCCCATGTGACGAGAAGACTGCCGACACGCGGATTGAGCTTCACAGAAGTGATGCCGTCGAATCCAGCAATCATCGTCGTCAGACTTTCAACCTCTTCAGGTGAAAGTCCGCGCAGAGAGGCGTGGCGGATACGGGCGCGCCCGTGACAGATGGAGCGCACGAATTCTTTGGGATCTAGCATTATTGTTCTCTTATACGTTAGGCATCAGGCCTGCGTGAAAGGCAGGTTGATCGGCTTTTCACTTTCCGGAGCGCTGTTCTCAATCTTCGATAGCGCACCATGAAGATTCGCCTGGATTTCGCTCACGGCTTCGGTAAAGCTCTTCGACTTGCCCAGCGTCGGACGCATAGCATTCAGGCAGACGCCGATGGTGGTGGCGTTATGCAAAAGCGCGCCAATTGCCGGCATGAGCATGCCCGTCAAGCCGCCTGCGAGGAAGCAGGTGTTGAGCGAAACTGAAACGGCGAAGTTTTCATGAATGCGGCCCATCGTCGCGCGGCCCAGTTCGATTGCAGTCGGAAGGTCCGCGAGATTGTTGCGCGTCAGAACCACATCGGCTACTTCCTGAGCAATATCGGTGCCGTCGCGAAGCGTTGCGCCAACATGAGCTGCTGAGAGCGCCGGGGAGTCATTAATGCCGTCGCCCACCATCAGAACCTTACGGCCCTGTGCTTTGAGTTCGAGCACATGCTTAGCTTTGTCCTGCGGGAGCACCTGAGCATGGAACCCGTCGAGGCCGAGCTTGGCGGCTACGTGAGCGGCCGTGCGAGTGTCGTCGCCCGTGAGCATCATGATCTTGGTGATGCCGCGTTCACGCAGAGCCGCAATGGCTTCTTTGGCTTCCGGACGCAGCGGATCTTCGATGCCGAGGACACCGGCAAGCTGATCACCCACAGCAAGGTAGAGGATTGATTTGCCTTCGGAAGAAAGACGTGCAATCGCATCCTTGGCCGGGGAAATATCAATGCCTTCGTCGTCCTGCACAAAGTGGCGGCTGCCGAGGAAGCACTTGCGGCCGGCTACAGAAGAACAGATGCCGTGCGCAACGATGTAGCGGACTTCGGTGTCGTGTACTTCGTTTTCGTGAATGACGCCGCGTTCTTGCGCCTGACGAACGATAGCACGCGAAACCGGGTGCGGGAAATGTTCTTCAAGGCAGGAAGCTAAGCGCAGCAGTTCTTCTTCACTCGTAACGCCGTCGACAGGGATGACGTCGGAGAGCACCGGAGTGGACTGCGTCAGTGTGCCCGTCTTATCGAAGACAACGGTGTCAACTTCGGAGAGCGCTTCCAGATAACGGCCGCCTTTCACCAGCACACCTTTTTCGGTGCCGTTTCGCATGGCAGTGAGAATGGCAAGCGGCGTTGCCAGACGCAAGGCGCACGAGTAGTCAACCATCAGTACGGAAGCCGTACGGGTGAGATCACGCGTAAAGAAGAAGACGAGACCGGCGAGCAGGAAGTTGTAGGGGACGATGGCGTCGGCGAGGCGTTCAGCTTTGCCCTGAATGCCGGCCTTGGCCGCTTCGCTGTTCTGAATGAAGCTCACAATCTGTGAAAGGCGTGAGGCGTCGCCCAATGCTGTCGGACGAATGTCGATTTCACCGTCCTCAACGACAGTGCCGGCAAAGACGCTGCCGCCCACGGTACGGTGTACGGGAAGAGGTTCACCCGTCATCGTCGCCTGATTGACTGCCGCATCACCGGAAACAACCACGCCGTCAACAGGGATCACCGAGCCCGAGCGCACGACGACCAGATCTTCCTTCGAAAGGTCTTTGAGCTGCTTTTGCGCAAGTTGGCCGTCAGGAAGGCGAACCCAGACCTGATCAACCTTAATAGCCAGCTGATCGGCAAGCGACGCCAGTGACTTCTTGCGGGTATAGCGTTCGAGCATATCGCCCAAGCCGAGAAGCAGCGTGAGCAGACCCACGGTTCCGAAATCAAGACGCAGGAGCGACACAAAGATCGCTGAGGCATCGAGTACCGAAACGTTGAGTTTCCCGCGGAAGGCATTTTTCACGCCTTCAATGAGGTAGGGAATGGAATCGAGCACTGCGTTGCCGATATTCACGACCATCGGCAGGAAGGGACGCAGGAAGATGTAGCGTGCGAGGCTCGAGAAGTCGAGTTCAGCATCATCTTCGATCGGCGCCGGTGCCTCTCCCGTACGGCGGGTGAGTGCGGCTTTGCCCATTGCCTGACCAACCTGCGCGGCTTTGGCGGCAGTGCGGCCGATCATAAAGAGTCCCGGGAAAATCTTCCCGAGAAGGTCCCGCAACCGTGAGAAGACATTGAGCAGCGGCATTGTTGTGAAGCCGCGCTCAATTTCATAAATGGTGCGCGGTACGATGCCCGGCGGCAGATCTTCCCGGCGCAGCGGCTGAAGCGCCATTTCACCGCACCGTTTTGCGGCTTCAAGATCTTCAGCTGCAATGACTGCACGGTCAGGGCGCAGAATCGGCGGATTGACTGCAAGGCTTTCAAAATAGGCGAGGGTTCGAGCCTTGGCAGCGGCGTCGGCGACGGTCAGCGTTACGCTGCCGATACGCGGATTGACGACAAGACCGGTAACGCCCGGAATGGCAGCCACTTCATTGGCAATGATGACCGCACTTGCGTGCGAGAGCGTGTCGTCTGTCTTCCAGCGTTCACGGTTGCCGACGGCATGCTTCAAATAGAAATGCATGAGGAAAGCCTCTCTTCTCTTATTCCTTTTTGTCGAGTCTTCGACGTTTCCCAAAAGGCCGAGACCCGTACGGCGTGCGCCGCAAAATGATGGCCCGGAGTTTCCCTCCGGGCCGCTTCGGAATGTTTGCTTCCGCGCCGCCGCACTTATTTATAGCCCGATCAGGCCAAAGTGGAGTGCGGCCGCAGAGAAAATCAGCAGTCGGCGGCAGCCGGAACAGCTTCCTTCTTTTCCTGAGCTTCTTTCTTTTCCTGCTGCTTCACCTGAGCTTCGGCAACCACGTCGGCGAGGTCTTCTTTGACGCCGTCTACGGCAGCAAGCGCCTTGTCGCGAAGGTCAATGCCGGAGGCGAGGAGATCTGTGGCGAGCGGCTTAATGTTGAGCTTGCCGCGAGAAACGAGCGCCATACCGAGAGCACCGACAGCGATGCCGCCAACAAAGAAAAGACCGTATTTAGTAGCCTGATTGAGTGCCATTTTTTGTTCCTCTTTTATTCAATTTGAGTTTTTTTGTTTAGATCCTGAGGGATCTTATTGGATTCCTCTGACCATGCGTCGAAAGGCTCAATCCTTTCGCCGGAAGTCTTTGTGCCGCGCCCCTTGATGCTTCAAGAGTCCGGGTGCTCGGAGCGCTACTGTTTCAACGTTTCCGTGTACTCGTGTTCCGGCGACGCTTGAATATTACACCTTCAAAATGCTTTTGAATTTCTTAGATATTCATTATTAAAAATAATTCGCAATTCGGGTTGTCCCCTAAGTGAACTGTCGTGGGGTGAGATGCAAATCAATCGTATTGCATGCGCGGATGCTTCAGAATATGTTTAGAGAAATCAATGCATATTGGAGAATTTGGGATGGGAGTTTTAAAGCGAATCATTCGCATGTGAAAGTAGTCGATAATAGTAAAAAATTGTTAATAAAGTGACTGAGGCATCAGCAGGGATGCTGCTGCTCTGTGGATTTTTTGAATACAGCTGTAGGCAGAGCAGTTTGAAGCTTTAAATGAGAACTATTGTCTAAAATTAAAAAAATCAACATAAGCTTCAGGAACCGAAGTGTTCCATGCAGATTTTTTGGGAAAAGAACTATGCAGCTTGCAGCATTGATTGCGGCTTGGCCGATGAAGATCTTGTCGCGAGAATATGTCTTTGCTGCTTGGACAGCTGCGGCGGTTTTGATTCTGTCAGGCTGCAGCGAATCACAAACAACGTCTGCAGCCAATAACGAGCGTCAGGCACCGATAACGGTGTCAGTGATCCTTGAGCCGGCCTATCAGCCTCAGCTTATTCAGGCAGCGGGCTCCGTGGCGGCATCTGCGCGCATTGAAGCGGCCAGCCGCCTTGCTGCTTATATTGAAGAAATTCCGGTAAAAGAAGGGGATTTACTCCAAAAAGGCGACGTGCTTTTTAAGCTTGACTCCAAAGATGTGCTTGCTGCGATTCACGCCGCAGACGGCAAGTTAAAGGCGGCCCAAGCAGCCCTAAAGGATGCGGAGCTTGACCGTGAGAAGATAGATGCGCTTTATCGTGAGGGACTGGTGTCTAACAACGATTGGCGCAAAGCAACGCTTAAGCGTGATGGGGCACGGGCAGATTTAGCGCAGGCCCAAGGATTTGCCAGCGCTGCGCATGGAGAGCTTGAATACATTATTGGGAAGTCGCCCCGTGAGGGACGTGTTGTGCGGGTGCTGCGCCGTGCCGGCGACATGGCTGTTCCCGGACTGCCGATAGTGGTGCTCGATTCCGAGGAGGCTCCTAAATTTGAGTTTCGCGTACCCCAGAGTGCCGCTCAATATGCAAAACCGGGTGTGATCGGCCGAGTGAAGCTCGACGGCATTAATGAACCCCTTGAAGTCGTCATTGAGAACGCTTCGGCTTCTGCGGATCCGCTGGCGCGAACCTATTTTGTTCGAGCCGGCTTTAAGGCGCTTGCATCCCGCGAAGCAGCTTCCGTTCGGCCAGGCATGTTCGGCCGTATTGAGATCACTGCCGGTAAGGCGTCAAGACGTTTTGTGCCTGAATCGGCGCTTACGCGGCTGGGCGGATTGGCGGGGGCATTTGTTTTGCAAACTTGTCGCCATGCGGACGCAGGCCAAAATCAATGCGCCTATTTTCATTGGCTGCGTCTCGGCACTCGTGAAAACGGTCTTGCAGAAGTACTTGCAGGTTTGGAAGACCTTGGTAATTCACCCGTTCGCTTTGTTGATCGACCGAAACATCAGCTCACTGACGGCGATCGTGTGACAGAGGCGGATTCAAGAGCACAAACTGGAGATCAGCAATGAATCCGCGGCACACGCTGACTGGGCAATTGGCGGGCGGGTTTATTGAGAGCAAGCTCACGCTTGTTCTGATGATTGCGGCTTTGATTTTTGGTATTTGGGCGGTTCTTTCGACGCCGCGCGAGGAAAATCCGCAGATTTCCATGCCTGCGGCGGCAGTGCAGGCTGTGCTGCCAGGCGCAGAGCCCGACGAGATGGAGGCTAAGGTCATCAGGCCTTTGGAAGCCATCATCAACCAGATTCCCGGCGTTGACCACTATTGGTCAACCGCTGTGGATTCTGCTGCTGTCGTGGTGGTGCAGTTCAAAGTCGGAGAGAACAAAGAAGAGTCTCTGGTCAAGCTTGCCGACCGTATCGTCGGCGGGCGTGCCGAACTGCCGGCCGATATGCTTGGGCCGTGGGTGAAGAGCGCCGATGTCGATGATGTACCCATTTTGGCAGTTTCTCTCGTTTCAGAAAAATACGGCGATGAAGGGCTGAGGCGGATTGTCTGGGACGTTCTCGATCGACTGATGGGACTCGAAGACATCTCTACCGTTGACGTTATCGGCGGACGTGATCGCGAACTGATTGTTGAAATCGATCCGGCAAGGCTCGAGAGTTTTGGTCTTTCGTTTGCGAGCGTGACCGCTGCCGTGCGCGCTGCAGGCTCTGCCGGACCTTTAGGAACAACGGTGACAAAGGGCACTGAAGCCCGAGTGCGCCTGGCCAATGCGATCAAGTCTGCTGCTGATCTCAGGCGCTTGGTGGTTGGTTTTTCACCGGCAGGAAATCCGGTGCATCTGGAAGATGTTGCAAAAATCCGCGACGGCGCTACTCAGCAGGCGGCTGCCTCCAGTCGTTTCGGCTGGGGACGAGCTTCATCGCAGTATGAATCTGCTGCCGGCGGCATTGTCGAGCATTCAAGCGTTTCGCTTGCCATTGCCAAACGCAAAAATGCCAACGCTGTTGTTGTGGCCGACGAGGCGATCGCCCGTATTGAGCGAATGAAGGGCACCGTCATTCCGGCCGATGTTGATGTTGTCGTCACACGCGACGACGGCGCGAAGGCCAACGATGCCGTCAATACTTTGATTGAGCATCTGGCAATTGCTGTTATCGCCGTGGTGACGGTGACGCTTGTCTTTCTGGGATGGCGGGCTGCAGTCATCGTCGCCGTCACGGTACCGCTCATTCTGGCTATTACTTTAGGTGTTGTGGGCCTTTCGGGCTTCACGATCAATCGCCTGACGCTTTATGCACTCATCATTGCGCTCGGCCTTTTGGTTGACGATTCTATCGTGGTGATTGAGAACATTGTGCGTCATTACGGGCTCTCAAAATTGTCGGGACGGCAGGACCGTTCAAACCGAGCCATTGAAGCAGCGGGTGAAATCGGCAGTGCAACGCTGTTGGCCACGATCACCGTGATGGTGGTTTTTGCTTCGTTGATTCCGGCTTTGACGGGCATGCCTAAACAGTATTTTTACCCGGTGGGTTTCACTGTGCCGGTGGCTCTGGCGGCAAGCTTTCTGATCGCTTATACCGTCGCTCCCTGGGCGGCAAGACGGTGGATCCCGCAGCCGCCGATTGACAGCTCATCGGCCGGCGGCCGAACGCTTCCCGGAGGTCGTTTCGGCAAGCTTTACAGCATACCGGCACGCTTGTTGATCGGTCATCCCAGACGAGAAATTGTCTTTGTGTGTGCAACTGCTTTTCTCTGTATAGCAGTTTTCATCATGCCTTTCGGGCAATGTCTCATTCCCGGCGGATTGAACAGCCCAACGCCCGCATGGGGCGTCGAGATGGGATTCCTGCCCAAGGACAATAAAAACACTTTCAACGTCACCATTGAGCTGCCCGTGGGCACCCCTGTGGAGGCGCTGGATCGTGCTGTCCGCGATACGGCGGCTGAAGTCGCCAAAATTCCCGAAGTTGTCAATTGGCAAAGCTGGGCCGGACTGTCGGGAGTTGCAGATTTCAATTCCATGATGCGTATGACGCCTGCCAAGGGCAGTGAAATCGGCGCCGTACGAGTCAATCTCACGGATAAAAATTCCGGTCGGCGTTCGTCCATCGAGATTGCACGAGAACTGCGGACTGCACTCCGAAGCGTGTCCGATGCTTATCCAGGCAGCACGGTTCAGGTGGTGGAAGATCCGCCGGGACCGCCGCTTCGCGGAACCATCTACGCAGAAATATATGCCAATGACCCGGAGGAACTTCGTTGGCTAGCTGACCGTACCCAGAAAGAGTTTCGGAAAACTTATGATGTGGTAGAGGTTACTAATACTCAGAAAGCGGATCAGACCGAATGGCGGCTCAGCATTGATCGGGAGAAGGCGGCTGCCGCCGGCGTGCTCCCGGCTGCCGCCGCATTTGAATTGAAAAATCTTGCGTCGGGCAGCATCATCGGCTGGGCGCATGCGGACGGTGAACGTTCGCCGCAGCCCATTCGTCTTGAAATTCCGTACGCTGAGGAGTTCGATCCGACTTTGCTCTCGGGCATCACCATTGCCGGCGCTGCTGGTGTGCGTGTGCCGCTATCGTCCATCATCAAGGTCGAAAAAACAACAGCCGCAAGACGCATTGAAAAGAAGGACGGCGTTCGTATGGCGGCGGTGGGCGGCGAAATGGGCTCGACGACACCGACCTATGCCGTGCTGGATCTGAATAATCGTTTAAGGGGCATGGCGCTGCCCGAAGGCGGCAAACTTGCTACCGGCAATCTGACCTGGAGCGATGAACGCCCTGATCTAACCCAGTCGCCGGCCGTTCTCCTGTGGCAAGGCGAAATGCGCATGATGCTCGACAGCTACCGTGATCTCGCTGTGTCACTCTGTCTGTCGCTGGGCTCTATTTTTCTCATTTTTGTCGCGTACTACCGCTCTTTTGCGCTCGCTTTGATTGCGCTCTCGGCTGTCCCGCTCTGCTTTATCGGACTGATCCCGGGTCATTGGCTCTTCGGCACACAGTTCTCTGCGTCCTCTTTGGTCGGTGTGACGGCTTTGGCTGGCGTTGTGGTAAGAAGTTCGCTCCTCATCATTGATTTTGTGCTTGATTACTTGAAGGCTGGACTGCCGCTCAAGGATGCGCTCATTGATGCCGGAGCTGTTCGTCTGCGTCCCATTTTGCTCACCACTTTGGCGATTATTTTGGGAAGCGTGATTTTGATTCCCGACCCCGTATTCGGCGGTTTGGCCATCACTTTCATATTTGGAACGACCGCATCGACGCTTTTTACAATTTTTTTAATTCCAATTCTGCTGAACGTTTATTTCACGAGGCATCCATACCCCACCTCTGAAGAAGGAGCTGGAATGACTGCTGAGGCGAACTAAATAAGAATACACACTTCAAGACTGGGTTGAAGCTGACTTTATTCAGCGCTAAAATCGCGAACCTTTTTTGTTGAGGCTTCTGACGAATCCGTTGTCAGTGCGCAGATTTGAGCTTTGCTATGTTCGAGCAGTTCGGCATCATTAATCCGTGGATCTACATCGCCGGCGCTTTCATGATCGTGATCGCGCCGGGTCCTAATTCACTCTATGTTTTGAAGACGAGTGTTTTGGATGGCCGGCGTGCCGGCTGCGCGGGTCTTCTTGCCGTACTGATTGGCGATGCGGTTCTGATCTTCCTCGCCTATCTGGGCGTAGCGGCAATGATTAAGAGCCATCCGCTCGCGTTCTCAATGGTGAAAATCGGCGGCGGCATTTACCTTGCGTGGATTGGGGCAAAGGTGATTTGGAACACCTTCTTCGTCAAGCGAGCAAAGCCCGCAGGAACTGCTGCCGAGCTCAGTGTCTCCGAACAGACGAAACCGGCCAAGGGTGCAGCACTGCGTGCTTTCCGCACAGCGCTCGGCTTGTCACTTACCAACCCCAAGTCGATTCTTTTTTACGTTTCCTTTTTCGTTCAATTCATCGACAGTTCATATGCTCATCCGGGGATTTCATACTTTATTCTCGCGATGATTCTTGAGAGCTTCAGTGTGATGTGGTTTGCGGTGCTCATTACGCTGGGAGCAGCGCTGCTTCGCAGCCTCGCACGTGTACCGAGCCTGAGAAAGCTCGGCAATACGGCACTGGGAAGTCTGTTCCTCTTTTTTGCGTCAAAGCTCGTTCTGGACGCTTGAATACTCCAAAAGCTTCGACGGAAGCGGGTACATTACGGGCATTAGTGCGAACGTTTGCGTGTTGACAATTGGTCAACCCAAAATGCTTGCGGATCGATTCAAAGGGATAAGACATAGCGCCGAGGCGAGGCGGATATAAGGAGCGCTAGGCTTTAATCGGCTCCTGTTTCTATAACAAACGCTCCTTATGCAGTTCGGTACGTCTCAGGAGCTGTAGTCAAAACTGCAGCAAATCTCGCCGTATGGACGGTTGAACGGCCGTGCGGCCAGTTTTCCTTGAAGGAATCCGCACGCCATGCGCAAAAGTCTTCTCTCAGCCGTCTGCGCCGTTTCCCTCGCTGCCGCTGCCACACTTCCTTCCGGCAGTCAAGCCCGCGGCATTACGGTGGCGGTTGGTTCGTCATTCACGACGCTAGATCCTTATCAAGCGACCGACCTGTTGTCGCGCACTGTCGCAAAGTCGTTCTACGAAGGGCTTTATAGTTTCGACAAAAATCTCAAACCAGTTCCTCAGCTTGCCGAATCGTATGAAGTGAGCGAGGATGGGCTGGTTTATACATTCAAGCTTCGTGACGGCGTGAAGTTTCATGACGGTACGGACTTTACGGCGGAAGCGGTGAAACTCAATTTCGAGCGAGTGCTCAATCCGGACAATCACCTTTCACGCCGGTCGTTCTTTAATTTCATCGGACGGATCGAAGTTGTTGATCGTCTTCATGTGAAGTTTGTCCTCAGCCGCCGTACGCCCGGATTTTTGCAGCGTTTGGCCAACGGCTCCGGACAGATGATTTGCCCGAACACAATCAAAACCATGGATGGCCGCGGGATCGCTTTTAATCCCTGCGGCACCGGGCCTTATCTTCTCAAGGATTACAACCCGAGTGAGCGCTTGGTGGTGGTCAAGAATCCGAATTATCGAGTAAAAGGGCTCCCTAAACTGGACTCCATCACTTGGCTCCCTGTCGCTGAAAACGCTTCCCGCGCTGCGATGCTGCGCACAAAGGAGGCGGCTTTCATTCAGCCGATGCCTGTCGAACAGGTCAAAGACATTGAGAATGATCCCGAGCTCAAGCTCAATGTGGTCCCGTCGATCATGATGAGGTATCTCTCAATCAATAATGCTCATAAGCCCTTTGACGATGTGCGTGTGCGAAAGGCCATCAGTCTGGCCATCAATCGCGAAGCACTCTGCAAAGTGGCCTTCTCAGGCTATGCTCGGCCGGCTACGGGGGTTCTGCCTCTCCCCATTCCGTCTGCGGTTGACCTCGGCGTGCCGAAATATGATCCGCAGGAAGCTAAGCGTCTCTTGGCTGAGGCGGGGTTCCCCAACGGCTTCTCGACGAAGCTTTGGTCGGGCTACAACAACTCCACCTCCAGCAAGGTGATCCAGTTCATCCAGCAGCAGCTCGCACAGGTCGGCATCAAGACGGAAACCCGTATTCTCGAGGCAGGGCAGCGTGTGTCGCTGGTAGAGGCGAACAAGGTGCCGTCGGAGTCGCCTAATCGTCTCTATTACATTGGCTGGTCGAACTCTACGGTAGAACCGGATTGGGGGATGCGTCCGATTTTTGACTCTCGCGAAATGCCGCCCAAGCTTTCCAACGAGGGCTACTACAACAATCCTAAGGTCGATGAACTTTTCGACAAGGCTGTCAACGAGCCCGATCAGAAGAAGCGTGACGCTATTTACCGTGAAGTTCAGGAAATCTTGTGGGATGAGGTGCCTGTAGCGTTCTTGGTTTTCGAAGACAGCACAACGGCCTCCAATGTGCACCTGAAAAATTTCAATGCGCTGCCCGATACAGGGATGGAGTTTTACGAAGCGGAATGGGTGGAATAAAGCTTTTTAAAACGTACAAATGAAAACAATCATTTAAGTTTTTCCACACGCGCCGCAGCGGGTTATATCGCTGCGGCGCTTTTTCACTGCGTGATTGATATTGGGATTCGTTCGCATGTCCACTTTACTGATTTCAGGAGTATTCTGAAATCAAGCTCAAAGGTGATCATGAGTATCGCCGAGCTTTTAGGAGGATTCATTATGGTCAATATTTCACGCCGCAACGTATTGATTAGCACGGCTTTTGCCGGAATGACAGGATTGTCCGGCACCGCTTCCGCAGCGGCTGCTCCGTGCAGTGCTGCGATGCCGAAGAAATGGAATTACGAAGCCGACGTTGTAATCATCGGGGCGGGGGCTGTAGGACTTCCCGCTGCAATCGGCGCACGTGATGCAGGCCTTTCGGTGCTCGTTGTTGACGCTAATTACGATATCGGCGGTCATGCCATTACGTCTGGCGGCAATGTGCCGTTGGGCGGAGGCACTTCTTTCCAGAAAAAGTACGGTATTAAAGATTCGCCGGAATTGGTTTTTAAGGATTTGACAGACTGGTCGATCGTTGAGTCGGGCGGCATGCCGGACTATCGCTACAACGACCGTGCTGTGCAGCACGCGCTCGCTTTTAATATGGCCCCGGCGTTCGAATTCCTGCTTGCCAACGGCGTGCCTTTTGTGGATCAAGCGCCCGACAACAGCGGTGCACATGCCGTTGGGCTCAGCGCTCGGCGCGAGCACCATACGCTCTGGTTCAAAGGTCAGTCCGCGGAAAGCCCTGCCGGCGCCGGCGGAACACTCCTTATGCGCAGTCTTGAGGCTTCGGCAAGAAAGAAGGGAGTTCAGTTTCTGCTCAACTATCACATGGATGAACTCTACAGAGAGGCTGAGGGGGACCGCCGAGTGGTTGGACTGAAGGCGCATTATTCACCTAAAGTCAATCCGGAAACCGGAAAGCCGCTCTCGAGCTTTAAGAGTGAAGGGAATATTTCGGAAACCTCTGAAACTATCGTCGTTCACGCTAAGAAAGCGCTTGTCATCGCGACGGGCGGCAATGCCGGCAACGTCGAGTTCCGGCGTATTTTTGATCCGCGTCTGACGGCCGAATATGCCAATGCCGCGGAAGAATATTCGCCGCAGGATGCTTCGGGCGAATTGGCGGCAATGGCCATCGGTGCATCGCTTTGGGGAACTGCAAATCAGGCGATGGATCGCAACGGCTCACTCAGAAAACGCCCGCTGGTGGGTGTCCGCACCAACTATATTCGCTGGACCCCAAAGTCTCCGCTCTATCCGCTTATTAAGCACTCAGGGCTCAACATTCGTGACTGGCAGGATGCGATTATTGTCAACCAGGTCGGCAAGCGCTTTTACAACGAACTCGAGAGCGGCTATCCGAATGGTTCCCATGAAGGCTTCTTTAAGGACGGGAAACCGTATGTGCACGGCGATTGGCGCAACACCACGCGTAAACCATTCCGTCCGCGCAACTACATTGATGCTGCGCTAGCCCTCAATGAGGGTTCCGCTGAACCCGATTTCTCCGCGGGTCCGCAGTGGGCGATCTTCGACGCAAAAGCGCTTGAACGCGAAAACATTACGCTGACGCCGGGAATCTGTGATCCGGAACTTTTCTTTGAAGCGGATACGCTTGAAGCCTTGGCCGCCAAGATCAATACGTCGCCTTGGCAGAAGTGGAAGATGGACGGCAAGGTGCTTGCCGAAAGTGTTGCTCGCTACAACACCTTTGTGAAGGCAGGCAAAGACGAGGATTTCGATAAGCCCGCGCCGCAGTATGCAATTGAAACGGGGCCCTTCTATGCAGCTTGGGCTACTTTCGCCGTCCATGATTCTTACGCGGGTCTGCGCATCGATAAGGACTGCCGTGTGGTTGACCTCTCTGGGAAGCCCATTGCGGGTCTCTGGTGCGGCGGCGAATCCGCCGGCGGTTCTTCGCAGCACGGCCTCGGGCGCTGCATCACGCAGGGATACATCATCGGTCAGCGTGTGGCAGCCTTGAAATAAGCCTTAATCCACGTTGCGTTTGACTGTTCATTAAGGAGCAGTTGAATAAGCAATAAACGGGCAGCCGCAAGGCTGCCCGTTTTAATGGGCGGCGTGAGAAGAATCAGCCGAGCAGGGCGCAGCGGCGAGCTGCGGCGGCTTCAATACGCTGGAGTGCCGTTTCGAGCGTGCTTCTCGGACAGGCGGTATTCAGACGCATGTGCTGTTCACCGCCCGGACCGAAGCTTTCGCCGGGGTTGAGCGCGACTTTGGCTTCCTTGACGAAAAATTCACTGAGTTCAGTCTGGGTTTTAAAACCAAGTGCGCTGCAGTCAAGCCACATGAGATAGGTGGCATCAGGCAGGTAGGTCTTAATGGAAGGAATACGGGTGCGGAAGAATTCGACAGCAAATTCGAGATTCTTTTTCACATAGGCAGCGACTTGTTCACCGTAATCGTCGCATTCAGTCCAGGCGGCGGCAAAGGCGGTTTGACTGAAGATGGAACGATCGGGCTGGCTCGCAGTGAGTTCAGCCTTGAGCTTGGCATTGAGTTCCGGGTTCTTGGATCCCAAAGACGCAGCGCGCAGACCTGCAGTATTGAAGGTTTTGGAAGGACTTGAACCCCAGACGGAGATGCGTGCGGCAGTCTCCGACAGCCTCGGCAGGAAAGCGTGTTCGCCCTTAAAAACAAAACCGGAATGGACTTCATCGGAGAGGATCACAACGTCATGGGCAGCACAGATTTCAACGAAACGGTTCAGTTCATCCGCTGAAAATACACGGCCGGTAGGGTTGTGCGGACTGCAGAGCAGGAAGAGGGAACAGTCAGGATCAGCGGCGCGACGTTCAAAGTCTTCAAAATCCACATCATAACGGCCGTTGACGAATTTGAGCGGATTCATTGAGCACACGCGTCCGTTGGCTTTGGTGAGCTCTGTGAAGGGCGGGTAGATGGGGGTCTGCATGAGTACCTTGCCGCCCGGCTGAGTAAAGGCGCGGATGGCAATGGCAAGGCCAAAACTCATGGAGGGGCAATAGTGGATTTCGGATTCACTGAAGGTGAAGTTGTACTTGCGCTGGCACCAGGAAACAGCGGCACGTTCGAGAACACCAGAGTGGCCATTGGGATAGCCAAAAACCTTCGTGTCGACAATTTTCTGTACGGCAGCGACAACAGGTTCAGGTGACTGGAAGTCAGAGTCTGCCACCCAAAGCGGAAGAACATCTTTTGGATAAGCCGTCCATTTGACGCTGTCAATCTGGGTGCGGTCGATAATACAGTCGAAATTGTATTGCATATTATATTTTGCTGATGAAGGTTGAATGCACGGGCGTCAAAGCCGCAAAACATATTGGCAGAGGTTAGCGCAGCTATTCGCTGAGCGCCTTATGTAATTGCCTTATATGCAAAAAGAAACCCGCATGCGGGCTGGCGTCCATGCATGCGGGTCGGCGGGTGAAGCAAGCTGAATATTTCAGGCGTTTTGACCGAAATGCTCGGTGAGGTAGGCTTCCCAGCGCTTGAAATCAGCTTCAATGGTCGGGTGTTTAAAAACGTCATTCACCATGAAGCTCGGATAGGCTTTGAGGCCGAGGAACTGCATGGTTTTGTGGAAAGGCATGAAGAGCCCGTCAAGCCCCTTGCCTTCGAAGAACTGCTGGGGATCAGTGAAGGCTTCCAACGGTGCATTCCAGGTAGTGGAAAGCACATAACGTTTATTGGTAAGGAAGCCGCCCGAACCGTATTTCTTCTCCGGATCGCTGCGCGTACGGCCGTCTCCGCCGCACAGTTCTGGTGAAACAAAGACATCGTCTTCATACTTGATGAGCTGCCAGGGCGTGGTCATCCACCAGCCCGGCGTTTGGAAGATCAAAACATCAGCTTCCAGAATCTTCTTGACTTCGTCGGCAACGACATAAGGTTCGTTGAGATCGGTGACAACAACGCAGTGGCCGTGATGCTTGAGCGTACGCTCGGCAAGCTCAACCATTGCGGCCGAAAGCGTGCCGCCCTGACCATTGATGCGGCAGCCGGCATTAACGATGAGAAAATTCATGATGAGGCTCCATCAGCGAAATTCATTCGATGTCGAAAAGTATAGGAGCTGGGCTCTTGTATGCAGCGTGCTCTTGTGTCACCTTTTGTTGCCGGGCAGTTGAGCGAGTACTACAGCTGCGGCCATCAGCACGCAGCCCAGACCTTCCCGCATAGAGAGGACTTCATTGAGGATGAGCCAGCCGGAAATGACTGAGAAAACACTTTCCAGACTCAGAATCAGGCTCGACGTGGTGTCGTTCATGCCGCGCTGACCAACGATCTGCAGCGTATAGGCGATGCCGTTGCTCATGATGCCGGCCCAAAGCATGGCGGGAAGTGCAGTCTGCCAGCCGATCCAAGTGGGTGACTCCAGTGCCAGCATGGCGAAGAAAGCGAGGATCGAACCGCAGAAAAACTGCATCATTGAGAGTTCGACTGCGTCGACAAGCAAAACGTATCGTCCAATGACGAGAATGTGGAGCGAAAAGACCACCGCACAGGCAAGTACAAAGAGGTCTCCCGCTGCAATCGTGAAGCCTTCCGGCGGAATGCAGAGAAACCACAAGCCGACCAGTGAAAGCGCGACAGCAGCCCAAAGGAGCGGACTGCCGCGGCGCCCAAGGAAGAGACTGATGATGGGGACGAAGACGATATAAAGCGCTGTGATGAAGCCAGACTTGCCTACTTCCGTATCGTGCACAAAGCCAAACTGCTGCAGCGATTCCCCGCCGAAGAGACAGAGCCCGCAGAGAATCCCGCCCATTAACAGCGTACGGCGGTATTGCGGAGCCGAGCGCCTTGCGGCTTCAGCAGGCTTTTCTGCCGCCAAGCGTTTCCGCCGCAGCAGCACTATCGGGAGCAGAAAGAACGCCCCGAGGAGCATGCGGGTTGTAGTGAAGGTGAAGGGTCCGACGGAATCCATGCCAAGGGACTGAGCAACAAAGGTTGCCCCCCAAATCATGGCCGTAAGAAGCAGAATCGCCGACTGGCGAAGCTGGAAAAGCGTATCAGAACTCGATGACGACACGGAAGCGTCCTATAAATGGCAGTCCGACAGGGAAAATGCCATTGTTTCGTTGAAAGCTAAAAAAGTCTTTAAGTTTATTCCTAATGGACGCAGGCTCGACAGAAAAGACAAATTTATCGTACAGCTGTATGCCGCTGTTGATATTGTGAAACACAGTTTTAACACCGCATCGTGAAATAGGTCCAAGAGTGGCAAAACCACGTCTGCGACGCTAAAATGCGAACTCTCTCCCACAGGGGAGTAGCCAGGGAGTCCGGCAGTCGTCCGGTCTCCGCCCGTCGTCAACATACTTGAGGAGCTTTTCCCCGCTTCTCATGGCGGCGGGGTGCATGAACGACCGTTTGAGCCAGTTTTGACCGCTTCCTCCAAGAAATAATTGCGGCAAACGTCAAGCGGGCCGTTGAGCATCGGCAAGACCTGCGGCGCGACCTTCTGCATGAGTCTGTGTTGTGACGGCGTGCGGCAGGAAGGTACGCGCCGAGCAGGTTTTTCCGACCGCCGCGACGCCGTTCAGACCCCCCTCATGTTTGAAATTTTTCAGACCACGCTCCTTTCCACGGGCGTCGTTGCCGCTGCAGAGATCGGCGACAAGACGATGCTGCTTGCCGTTTTTCTGGCTGCGCGCTTCCGCAAACCCTGGACAATCATCCTTGGGATTTTTGTTGCCACCTTCCTAAACCATGTGATTGCCGGCGCTTTGGGTGCTACGCTCGCGAACTTTATCAGTGCAGACTTGCTGCGCTGGATTCTGATTGTTTCCTTCATTGCCATGGGCATCTGGATTCTTATTCCGGACAAGATCGATGAAGGCGGCAATGATGATCGCTTGCGGCGATTCGGTGTTTTCGGCACGACGGTGATACTCTTTTTCATCGCTGAAGTCGGCGACAAAACGCAGGTAGCCACCGTTGCGCTTGCTGCGCGTTATCCGGCAGAAGCTTTCTGGGTGGTCTGCGGCACGACGCTCGGCCTCATGATTGCCGATGCCCCGGCAGTTTTCATCGGCAACAAACTCGCCGAAAAGATTTCGATGAAGCTGATGCGCCAGATTGCGGCTGCAGTCTTTTTCATCCTTGCTGTTGTTGCATATTTGGAAGCCTAAGCAGTCCGATCACTGAAGTGACGGGGTTTTGACTCTGTCAGGCTGTCGCTTTGCCGCTCCGCCTTGGACTGCTCCAAGGCAGGGCGGCGGCCGTTGCTGCTATACGTCATTTTCTGATGCAGCCAGTCTGCGGTCAGATCCGGCTCCGAAAACGCCGGAGCCCGCACTCCTTAGTCCCATTTCGGACTTCTCGCGGCTCTTTTGTGATGCCGATAGCAGAGCGGCGGGCAGTGTTCCATCCAGCGCCCCTTTGTCCACGCTCGATTCGGTCGTTTTGGAATAGAGCTGCAAAGCGAAAGGTTTGGCTCCTCGATCCGCCTTGGAGAGCCAATATTTCTGCAAACATGATGGGACGATTGCCGCTACCATATCGCCCTATTCATCGAGCGCTCCTTTCTGAAGATTGAATAGGGGGCGGCGCATGCAAAGAACGTTCAAACGTCCATACAAAAGGGAGCATTCAGACATGGCCTTTAGAAAGATCATCAAGACCGGCGATCCCGATGACATCCGGACCGGCTTCGCCGGTGCTGTTTGGGACATTGTCAAAATGTCGTCGCTCATCGGCGCTTTTGTCGCTTTTTTCAGCGGTATGGTGCTCAAAGGCAAACTTCTCATGCTTGCTGCGGAGAGCTGGACTTCGATTTCGCTGGTGCTTTTGGTGCTTTTCCTTGCGCTCTTTTTGAGTCTGGGGGCAGTTCTGCTGCAGCTGCCCGGCTTGATTCATCGAAAGCGTGAGCATCAGGAGGCGCAGAGCCTTTCAGATACCCGCCTTGTTCTCTGGGTATTTTCAACTTTTGCCGTGTCGTGGTTCTCCACCTTTTTCTTTTCCGTGACCTCCGACATCACCGCCGAGGCGCTGCGCGGCTTTGGAATGGGTGAATATCTCTATGACTTTCCGGCCGCTCTCATTTTCTTTTATGTGGCAGGACCGGCCATTGTCGTCAATGTTGCGTTTGGCAGCTGGGTTCGAGGGAATATTCGCCGTCTGCTGTCGGAAGTTTGACGGTGTGTTGACACTGAACTGAAAATCTCTGCGCAAAGCCGCCGTATGCTTCATGGACACGGCGGCTTTCGCGTTTAACCTTCTGCGGCTTTAGTGATCTCGCGGAGGTCTTGGTCAAGCGGCAGTGCATCATAAATGCGCCCGGCTTCACCGGTGGGAAAAGTTAATTCCAGACCGTCGGCCGCCATCCATTGCGCTTCGATGCCGGCATCCGCAGTGATATTGAGGAGGTGTCCGCCGAAGCGTTTTCCCGAATCGTTGGGAGCGGTTAACACGTGCAGGTGCCAGCCGGGCATGTTGATGCTTTCGAGATAGCCGGGAAAGCGAAATCCAATGATCTCTGCCTGAATGTTTCGCTCGGCGGTGATTTTCTGTGAAAAGAGCATGTCCTTCATCGGCTTCCACGGTTTCGGTGCCGGCGCAAAACTGCGGAAGGTCACATCGGCGTGAAAAACTTGCAGCCGCACAGCAAGCACACGATTTTCTGCGCCTTTTGCAGCTTCGTCCAAAACCGTTCGAAGATTATCCAAACTGCCGACAGCGGGCAGTTTGACGGCAGAGGCGGTAGGCTGCCAGTCAATGACGCAGGCAAAGGGCGTTTTTTCGATGTCGGCTGCCGGCACGGCTTCGCCCGAATGCGTGCCGTTCCAGACGACGCCGTCGAGCATAATGAGCTCACCGCCGAGTCCTTCAAAAGTGCCGATGCCGAGTGTGCCGTGCCGCTTGAGCTCACCAATGGAGAGCGAGGGTTCAAAGTCGCCGAGAAGCAGTGCGGAAAGTGTCGAAAGCTGGTAGAGATTGGGCATGAAAGTGCTTCGAGTCTGATGAAGGTGATGAAAGCATAGTCCTCTGCTAAGACCGCACGAGCGGCCAAGCGCAGTGCTTGAACAATTTCACCGTCAAAAAAAACGGCTCCTGGAAAAATAGAGGAGCCGCTCGCAGCTGCAAGTTGCAGCAGAAATCAGACTTTATGCCGGATCTTTGGCTTCCGCCAAGGCCGCTTGACGGGCGATTTCTTCTTTGCTTTTAGGCTGCACGCTGTCTTCCGGAAAGGTTTTCTTTCCCGGATGGCGCTTACGATAGTCAGCGAGGAACTTGGCAATGCGGTTGATGGCGTCGCGCAGCTCCCATTCGTAAGGCAGGAATACCATGCGGAAGTGATCGGGTTTCGGCCAGTTGAAGCCGGTCCCCTGAACTAACACAACATTCGTTGCTTCAAGGAGCTCTTTAAAGAATTCACGGTCATCTTCAATTGGATAAACATCTGGATCCAAACGCGGGAACATATAAAGCGACGCACACGGATGGACCACAGAAACGCCAGGGATGGCCGAGAGCATTTCGTAGGCAATGTCGCGCTGACGACGCAGCCGCCCGCCCTCACAAATAAGGTCGTTGATCGATTGGTAGCCGCCGAGCGCAGTCTGGATCGCGTATTGTCCCGGAACGTTGGCGCAGAGCTTCATATTGGCGAGCATGTTGAGACCTTCGATGAAGTCTTTTGCATTGCTCTTGTCGCCCGAAATGACCATCCAGCCGGCGCGGTAGCCGCAGGCACGGTAGGCTTTCGAGAGTGAATTAAAAGTGAGCGTCAGTACATCGTGCGACAGTGCCGCCATGGAGGTGTGCTTGATGCCGTCGTAGAGAATCTTGTCGTAGACCTCGTCGGCAAGAATCACAAGACCGTTTTCTCGTGCAACCTGAATGATGTCAAGGAGCACGGAATTGGGATAGAGAACGCCTGTGGGGTTGTTTGGGTTGATGACGACGATGCCTTTGGTGCGCGGACCCACTTTGGCACGGATGTCGTCGATATTGGGAATCCAGCCTTTTTCCTCATCGCAGAGGTAATGCACGGGTTTGGCGCCTGCGAGTGATGTCACGGCTGTCCAAAGCGGATAGTCGGGTGTCGGCACCAGCAGTTCGTCGCCCTCATCGAGCAGAGCGTTCGTGGCCATCGTGATTAAATCCGATGCGCCGTTGCCGAGATAGATGTCCTCGAGTGTGACGCCTTCGATCTGCTTGTCCTGCGTGTAGTGCATGACCGCCTTGCGGGCGGCGAACATCCCCTTGCTGTCCGAATACCCTGCCGAGTTGGGCAGGTTATAGATCATGTCGCGCATGACCTCTTCGGGCGGGTCAAAGCCGAACACGGCAAGATTGCCGATATTGAGTTTGATGAGACGGCGCCCTTCTGCTTCCATCTGCTTGGCTTTGTCCATGATCGGACCGCGGATGTCGTAAAGAACGTTGTCAAGCTTGGAGGATTTTTTAATTTGCTTCATTTTAGGCTGGGTCCTGAGTGGTTCAAGGTTCTGCAAGGACGCATCTGATAAAGATATCACTATCGGTTTGATTTCGACCGAAGAGAAACTACCTAACTCTGCCTGTGAAATTCCCCGTTCAGCGACAGTTTCGACGTTTTTTTCTGTCTTCCAGTGGCGATGGCTTCAATGGGAAGCTTTTTTCGCGGGTAAGGATGAGGGAGGACAAAAAGTCCCGCATTATGAATATTCCGGATGAACAGCGCGCAAAAAGGCGCGGAAGCTCTTCGGCTTGAAGAGCATTGCCGCGCCGAGAAGCCGTCAATGCTGACGCTCAGTCTTTAACAAGAAGATGGGCGCAGATGGGCGGAGGTGAGTTTTAGCACTTGAGCAGGTGTTCGCGCTGACGATCCTTGTGACGGGCCTTCAAAACATCGATGACGTCGGCGAGTTCAAGATCCGCATCGGCGAGCAGAACGAGGAGGTGGTAAACCAGATCGGCCGCTTCATTCTTCAGCTCTTCCTTATCGTGCACCGTGGCGGCAAGTGCGGTTTCTACGCCTTCTTCGCCGACTTTCTGCGCAATGCGCTTGGTGCCCGCGGCATAAAGACGGGCCGTATAGGATTCTTCCGGTGATGCGCCGCGGCGGCTTTCGAGGAGCACCTCGAGTTCACGCAGGAAGTTCCAGCGGTGCTCGATCGGCGAGAAGCAGCTCGTCGTGCCGCGGTGACAAGTCGGACCGTTCGGATTGGCGAGGATGAGCAGCGAATCCCGGTCGCAGTCTGTGCCGATGTCAACCAGATGGAGCCAATGTTCGGACGTTTCGCCTTTGGTCCAAAGACGGCGTTTCGTACGAGACCAGAAGGTGACTTTGCCGCTTTCGAGTGTCTTGTCAACGGCTTCACGGTTCATAAAGCCGAGCATGAGGACCTGCCCTGAGCAGGCATCCTGAACGATGGCGGGCATTAAATCACCTGCCTTGGCCCAGTTGAGGGCATTAATATCTTCTTTCTTCAGCATGTTCTCACCTCAATGTTGTGCTCGCGGAGATAGGTTTTCAACTCCCCGATATTGATTATTTTCTTATGAAAGACGGAGGCTGCCAAGGCACCATCGGCATGGGCGGTCTCGAACGCGTCAAGAAAGTGCTCCATTGTTCCGGCGCCGCCGCTTGCAATAAGCGGGACTTTGCAGACAGCACGCACTGCGCTCAGCTGCGTGAGGTCGTAGCCTTGGCGTACGCCGTCCTGATTCATCATGTTGAGGACGATTTCCCCCGCGCCCCGGCGCTGGACTTCTTCAACCCAGTCGAGCGTGCGCCACTGAGTTACACGCGTTTTCTTTTCATCTCCAGTGTATTGATTGACCCAGTATTCTCCGGTCTTTTCGTCATGCCAGGAGTCGATGCCGACCACGACGCACTGCACGCCGAAACGCTCGGCAAGACGTGAAATGAGGGTTGGATCCGCGAGCGCAGGAGAGTTGACGGAGATCTTGTCTGCACCGAAAGCGAGAAGCCGCCCGGCGTCCTCGATAGAGCGGATGCCGCCCGCTACGCAGAAAGGAATATCAATGGCTTCGGCGACGCGTGAAATCCAGCTCTTGTCGACTACGCGGCCGTCCGACGATGCGGTGATGTCGTAAAAGACCAGTTCGTCGGCGCCTTCTTCGGCATATCGGCGGGCGAGCGGGACGATTTCGCCCATCACCTCATGCCCGCGGAACTTAACGCCCTTGACGACAACGCCGTCCTTTACGTCAAGACAAGGAATTATTCGTTTGGCCAGCATTCAATAGCCTCTTCGAGGGTGAATTTACCTTCCAGAAGTGCCCGGCCGACGATGACGCCGGCAGCGCCCGTATGCGATACCGCGCGGATATCGTCGAGACTTCCAATGCCGCCGGAGGCCTGAAAGTCGATGTTCGGGAACGTTTGAGCAAGTTTGGCGTAGAGCGCCGTGTTGGGGCCGGCCAATGTCCCGTCCTTGGAAATATCAGTAGTCAGTACGTACCGGAGGCCGGCGGGTTCGAAGGCTCGGATCAGGTCGTCCATTAACACACCGGAATTTTCCTGCCAGCCGCTCACGGCAACCTCGGCGTTTCCGGCCTTGTTGATGCGTACGTCAAGTGCGAGAACGAGCTTATCGGCGCCGAAAGTTTTCATCCAGCCGGCCACTTCGTCAGTGCGCTTCACGGCGGCAGAGCCCACTACGACGCGGGCTGCGCCGGCATCAAGGAGCGAGCGCACATCATCAGCCGAGCGAATGCCGCCGCCCGTTTGCACAGGGATAGAAAGGTTGCCGAGCAGTTCGCGCAGAAGGGGAATTTGTCTCGCTTTCGGATCCTTGGCGCCGGTAAGGTCAACGATGTGGAGCAGCTGAGCGCCGCTCGCCTGATAACGCTGAAGACGGGCCAGCGGATCCTCGCCGTAGTCTCGGCGTGCGCCGTAATCCCCCTGATGAAGACGCACGACGCAGCCGTCGATTAAATCAATGGCAGGAATAATCATGCGGCGGCTCCAAGGAAATTAGCGAGAAGACGAGCGCCCGCTTTGCCCGAGCGCTCTGGGTGGAACTGCACGCCCATGAAGTTTTCGCTGGCAGCGGCGGCGGCAAACGGCTCTCCGTATGTGCAGGAAGCAATGGCGGCAGGGCCGTCAGGCATTGCAAAGCTGTGGACAAAATAGAACCATTCTCCAGGTTCGATGTTCTTAAAAAGCAGTTTGGCCTGCGGGGATTCGAACTTGGGAAAGACTCGGTTCCACCCCATGTGCGGAAGCGGCAGTCCGGGCGCATTGAGTTGGCGGACATCCGCATCAATGAGGCCAAGCAGATCCACTCCGCCCGTTTCTTCACTGCGGCGGCCAAGGAGCTGCTCTCCAAGACAGATACCCAAAAGCGGCTGATGGGCCTCGCGGATCAGCTCGGGAAGTCCGCGTTCCGTCAATGCCGTCATAGCCGCTTTGGCTGTGCCGACGCCCGGGAGGAAAATGCGGTCGGCCGAACGGATATCGGCAGCTTCACGTGTAATCAGAGGCTCCACTCCGAGACGTTTCACCGCAAAGGCGAGTGAAGCAAGATTGGCGCAGCCGGTGTCGAGAATGACAGCTTTCACAGTACCCCCTTGGAAGACGGGAGCTCGGTCCCCTCAACACGAACTGCATCACGAAGCGTTCTGCCGAAGACCTTGAAGAGGCTTTCGGCAACATGATGGTCATTGCCGCCCTTGGCCTTGAGGTTCAAAGTAATGCCCAGGGTCTGAGAGAGCGAACGGAAGAAGTGTTCGATCATTTCGGTCGACAGATCTCCGACATGGCGGTGCTTGAACTTGGCCTTGAACGTGAGGTACGGACGACCGGAAATGTCGAGTGCACAGCGTGCAAGCGCTTCATCCATCGGAAGCAGGAAGCCGAAGCGGCGGATGCCGCGCTTGTCGCCCAAGGCCAGCCGCAGCGCTTCGCCGAGCGCGAGTCCGACGTCTTCGACCGTGTGGTGATCGTCGATCTGAAGGTCTCCCTTGGCATGAAGATGCAGACGAATACCGCCGTGCACGGCGATCTGGTCGAGCATGTGGTCGAAAAAGCCAATGCCCGTGGAAATGTCGTTTTCGCCAGAACGGTCCAGCCAGACTTCCACCGAAATCTGCGTCTCTTTGGTGACGCGTTCAACAGCGCTGTGCCGATCGCGGATTGGCTGGGCGGGAGCAGCAGGAAGGGATTCGAGCAGACGCTTTTCAATGGCAGCCCAGGATTGGCCGTCGGGCCCCACGCGCAGACCGGTGAGTCCCATATTTTTAGCGAGTGTCAGGTCCGTTTCGCGGTCGCCGATCACGTAGGAATTGTGCTTGTCGAGCACCCCGCGCCTGAGATACTGCTTGACGAGACCGGTATTCGGTTTCCTGCAGGAGCAGCCCTCGCCGGGCATGTGCGGGCAGATGAGCACTTCGTCAAAATGCGCCCCCTGACTCTCAAGGATCTGCATCATCAGCTCATGCGGACCCTTGAAGGTTTCAGTGGGAAATGACGCCGTGCCCAACCCATCCTGATTGGAAACCATCACGAGTTTCCAGCCTGCTTCGCGAAGCGCTTTGAGTGCGGGCAAAACGCCCTCGACAAAACGCATCTTTTCAAAGCTGTCTACCTGAAAATCATGAGGCTCCTCAAGAATCGTGCCGTCGCGGTCAACAAAGAGGATGCGTTCGCTCATTTGGCTTCTCCCAGTGAAGCGCAGGCGCCGAGTACTTCACGAAGCGCGGCGAGGAGCTCATCGTTCTCATCTTGCGTACCCACAGTGATGCGGATGCAGTTGGCGAGCGTCGGCTGGCGGTTTTGGTCGCGCAGAATGATCCCTCGATCCCACATGGCCTTGAAGACTTGAGGGCCGTCGGAGAATTCCGCCAAAAGGAAATTTGAGGCACTCGGAAAAACCGCTTCGACGCCGGGGAGATCTTCGAGCGCAACCTCGAGTTCGCAGCGGCGCATGACTGCTGCCGCGGCACGCTGGCGCATGGCGCTCACCGCAGCGGGGGTGAGCGCTTGAGCGGCCAGATCAGCGACCGGTGACGGAATGGGGTAGGGAGCGATGACCTTCTTGAGCATTCCGATCACGCCCGGAGAGGACAAGAGGAAGCCGCACCGCAGTCCCGCAAGTGCAAACGCTTTCGAGAGCGTACGGATGATGACCACGTGCGGGAATTCTTTAAGGAGATCCACAGCCGTGTCGGCGGGCGAAAACTCAATATAAGCTTCGTCAATGACGAGCAGCGCCCGTCCGGCAGCAACCTGCGCGAGCTTGCGAAGAACTCCCATGGGGATGAGTGTTCCCGTGGGATTGCCTGGAGAGCAGGCAAAAACGAGCTTCACCTCAGGACGGGTGTCGAGCGTATGCGAGGCCTCAGCGGCATCAGGTACCCAGCCGCGATCCGGGGCGGTGATCAGATTGATCACTTTCGCGCCGTTGGTTTCGGCCGATACCGCGTACATGCCGTAAGTGGGCGGGAACTGCAGTACAGCGTCTTCGCCCGGACGGCAGAAGGTACGAACCAAAAGCTCGATGCCTTCGTCGCCGCCGCGGGTGACAAGAATCTGTTCGGGCGAGACGCCGGCGTAAGACGCATAAGCCTCTACGACGGCTTCAGGCTGAGGCTCCGGATAGCGGTTGAAGCGTTCGTTCTGAAGCGCCATCGGCACAGATTCGGCCGACTCGTTGGCATTGAGCCAAATGTCTCCGCGCCCGCCCGCCGCGGCGACAATGCGTCTGGCAGACTGGTAAGGCGTGAGTTTTTGCACTTCGGGGCGCGCAAGACGCTCCGGGGCTTCAGCAATTTCTGCGCAATAGTCAGCCAATTTACCCTCCGATCTTTTTAGAGAGTTTTTCGAGACGAACGAGTACGGCGTTGCGGTGGGCGTCGAGCTGTTCGGCGTGGGCAAGAATGGCAATCGCTTCGCCCAATTCCGAGAACCCCTGCGGCGTCATTTCCTGCACAGTCATGCGCTTGGTGAAGTCGGCGAGCCCCAGACTGGAGTAAGCTGCCGCGCACCCGTAGGTGGGCAGAACGTGATTGGTGCCGGTGGCATAGTCACCGCCCGATTCGGGTGACCAGTCCCCCACGAATACCGAACCGGCATTCTGGACGAACGGCACGAGCTCCCGCGCATTGCGGGTCTGCAGGATGAGGTGTTCGGGTGCGTAGCGGTTAGACACTTCGACGCATTCCTTGAGATCCTTCACCACAATCAGACGGCTGGCAGAAAGGGACTTTTCTGCAATGGCGCGGCGCGGAAGCGTTTCGAGTTCCTTAGCGGCGGCTTGAGCAACCGCCTTGGCAAGGGTCTTGGAGGGCGTGAGCAGCACGACCTGACTGTCCGGCCCGTGTTCGGCCTGAGAGAGCAGATCAGCAGCAACAAAGCGCGGATCGGCTTCAGCATCTGCAATAACGAGAACCTCCGAGGGACCTGCGGGCATATCAATGGCCGCACCGTCCGGACGGCGGCTGACCTGGCGCTTGGCTTCGGTGACGTAGGCGTTGCCCGGTCCGAAGATCTTCGAGACGGAGGGGATCGTTTCGGTGCCGAAAGCCATGGCCGCAATCGCCTGAGCGCCGCCCACCTGATAAATCTCATCAATGCCGCACAGACGAGCCGCTGCGAGAATCGGATCGGCAATCGGAGGCGGCGAGCAGAGAATGACGCGGCTGCAGCCGGCGATCTTGGCCGGAATGCCAAGCATCAGCACTGTGGAAAAGAGCGGTGCCGTGCCGCCCGGAATATAAAGGCCGACGGCGCCGATCGGGCGAGTAACCTGCTGACAAACGACGCCGGGCATGGTTTCGACAGTGACCGTCTCGAGCACTTCAGCGGAGTGAAATTTTTCGATATTTTTGGCCGCGGTTTGAAGTGCTTTGATGAATTCAGGCGAAAGGCGCGAAATGGCAGCGTCGACCTCTGCCTTGCTCACCTTGAAGTTCTTCACTTCCGTGCGGTCGAATTTTGCGCTGAAGTCACGCAGCGCTGCATCGCCGCGGGACTCGACTTCGTCAAGAATGCCTGACACGACGGCCGTGATTTTGTCGCCGGCCATGACTGCGGGGCGGCGAAGAATGTCAGTGCGTTCGGCTTCCGAAAGCGCATCCCATTCAATGATGTCGCTGAAATTGAAATTCGTCATTTGAGTTACTCCATCATTTTTTCAATCGGCAGAACGAGGATTGAGCTTGCGCCGAGCGCTTTGAGCCCCTCCATCGTTTCCCAGAAAAGGCTTTCGCGGCTCACCATGTGGAGCGCGACATGATCGGTTGATCCGGCAAGCGGAAGAATGGTCGGATGTTCAGCACCCGGCAGCAGCTTCGTAATTTCCGCGAGCTTGGCTTTGGGGGCATGAAGCATGATGTATTTGCATTCGCGCGCTCGAGCGACACCTTGCATGCGCACGAGCAGTCGTTCGACAAGGGCGGCCTTTTCATTGTCAAAAGGCTCGGCCTTGGCAATGAGACAGGCTTTGGAGCGGTACACGACTTCCACTTCCTTCAGACCGTTGGCTTCAAGGGTTGCTCCCGTTGAGACGAGATCACAGATGGCGTCGGCAAGACCGGCTCGAGGAGCTACTTCAACCGAACCCGTCAGCAGACAGGGCTTGAAGGTGAGGCCGCGTTCATCAAAGCAGCGCTTAAGAAGCTGCGGATAGCTCGTCGCGATGCGGCGGCCGTTGAGGCTTTCCAGACCGCCCCAAGTCTCATCCGTCGGAATCGCCACCGACAGCCGGCAGCCGCCGAAATCGAACCGCTTGAGCATGTGGAATTTCGGTTCTTCTCCTTGACTTCTGCGGGCGAGTACGGTTTCTTCGAGCACGTTTTCGCCGATGATGCCGAGGTCGACCACGCCGTCCATGACGAGACCGGGAATGTCGTCGTCGCGCACGCGCAGGATCTCAACGGGCATATTTTCCGCTACGGCCAGAAGGCGCTGGGAGTGGAAGCGTACCTTGAGACCGCAGCGTTCAAGAAGGTCCTGCGAGTCGTCGGAAAGTCGCCCGGACTTTTGCATTGCAAGCCTCAGGCGGTTGTTTTCAGTCATTTTCTTCTCTTCTTTCGTGAAATGGGGTGACGGGGAACGGGCTTGGGGAGCGGTCGTCTTCTGCGCCGCACCATCATCGGACATCCAAAGATCCGGCGCAGTGATGAAAAAAGCCTCCGGAGTCCGATGACTTCCGAAGGCTTTGCTGTTTTGTGGAGCTTCATCCTGAGCCGCCGGAAGCATGCATCGATCCTCCCGAACAGCTTGTGCGCCCGAGGGATGCTTTAAGGATGGTGGTGGTGATGGCGGCGGAAGGTGAAGCCGTACACGACAATGCTCCGACAAATGGGAATTTGGTTTACAGCGAAAAGGCGCTGCATGTTCTCTGCGAAATTTATATTTCCGCCGAAGAACTGTCTTCAATCATGCCACGGCCGAGTGCGGTTTGGGAATGCTTCAGGGACGCGTTCGGTGCATCTTCGCTCTGTCGGCGCATGTCAAATGCGTCTAAACAATATCAAAGGGAGTTTTTCCTTAGGCGCAATATCTGAGATGGATCATCATGATGCGGCCGCGAACGCTGAAAATGATTTTCCATTTTTTGCGAAAGAATCCGCGAATACAGGAATAGCGGGGAATTGAGCCTAAGCGCAGTATTTCCTAAGGACTGCGGGTGAGAGCATCCTCCCCCGCGAAACGATACAAAAGAGGAATACATCATGCAGCTTACTAAGCGCGCCTTTCTTCTGTCCGGTGCGGCGCTTGCCGTCTCCGCCGCAAGAGGAGCCTTTGCCATGGGGACGCCGAGCGGTTTCGCTGTCGTCGGTTTTGCCAAGCAGGGTGATCTCGGCGAAGTGATCGTCAACCCGTATAAGATTTCGCCGCTCACAGCCGTCATTAAGAACGGCGGCTACGAACTGCTCACGGCTCATGTCCGTGTGGTGCCTAAGGACGGCGGCCAGGAAATCGCATACGATGTTTCGAAGGCGCAGCTGCTTACGCATGCCGGCATTCCGGTGTTCGGTCTTTATGCCGACTATTCCAACAAGGTTGAAGTCAAGTATTCGTACCGCTTTGACGGCAAAGAGGTCAAGGGTGAACACACCTATACGATCTATTGCGGTCCGCTGCGCGGCATCGAATCAGGGGCTGCCGGCGAAAAGAACCTGATGTTTGACGTAGAGGTGAAGAAGGTCGATCCTGAATTTAAAGATCGTCTCTACTTTGTCAACAACTTCGGCAATGCCCACGGCGCTGATACGCGCGCAGTCTGGAACAATCCGGAAGGCGGCGCTCTCACGTGGAGCTTCATTCCGAAGATTGCCATTATTGACACGACGGGCGCCATTCGCTGGTACCTCGACGCTTCGACGATTTGGGATCCCGAATCGATCTACACCAAGGGCGTCATGATGGGCTTCAAGCAGAACGACGACGGTGCTGTTTCTTGGGGCTACGGTTCGACTTATGTGAAGTACGACATCATGGGCCGCAAGGCTTTCAACCGTCGGCTGCCTGCGGGCTACAGCGACTTCTCGCATTCGCTCGATCCGATGCCCAACGGTCACTATCTGCTTCGCGTTGCATCGGCTGACCTCCGCCGTCTCGATCAGAAGCGCGTCCGCACGGTCCGCGACATGATTATTGAAGTGGATGCCGGCGGCCGTGTGGTCGATGAATGGCGTCTCTTTGATATTCTCGATCCGTACCGCAGCAACGTCATCAAGGCGCTCGACCAGGGTGCTGTCTGCCTGAACATCGATCCGAGCAAGGCCGGTCATACGCTCACGGCAGAAGACCTCGCCAAGCAGGAAACCTCGGCCAACTTCGGCGACTTTGCCGGCACCGGCCCAGGCCGCAACTGGGCGCACGTCAATTCCGTTGACTACGACCCGACCGATGATTCGATCATCATTTCCTCGCGTCACCAGTCCGCGATCATCAAGATCGGCCGCGACAAGAAGGTGAAGTGGATTCTCGGGGCGCCGCGCGGCTGGCGTTCTCCCTGGAAGGAAGCGCTGCTCACGCCGGTCGATGCCCAGGGCAAGCCCCTGAAGTGCGGCGATGCTGAGTGCGGCGACGCATTCGACTGGACGTGGACGCAGCACACGGCTTGGCGTATTGATTCCAAGTCCGACAAGAACGTGATTTGGGTTTCGGTCTTCGACAACGGCGACGCCCGCGGCATGGAACAGCCTGCGCTTCCGGAAATGAAGTATTCGCGCGCTGTCATCTACAAGATCGATCAGGTCAAGCGCACCGTAGAGCAGGTTTGGGAATACGGCAAAGAACGCGGCCACAATTGGTACAGCCCGGTGACGTCGCTCACCGAGTACCAGCCGGACAAGAACTCAGTCTTTGTCTACTCCGCCACGGCCGGCGCCGACTTCGACCTTACCACCGGCGCTATGAAGGGTCTTCCCAACCCGTACATTGACGAGTTCCGCTGGGGCGAAAAAGAACCGGCCGTCGAAATTCAGCTCCACAACACCATGGGCTATCAGGCATGGCCCTTCAGCGTGAAGAAGGCGTTCACCGACAACTAACGTTTCGTTCTGAGCTTTAACGAGAATCCATCCGAATCCGGCGGCAAAACTGCCCGAGAGGATGATCTGCTCCGCCCGAGGTTGGTATTTCTTCGGACGGAGCTTTTTTTCTCCATGGGCGGCGCTAAACTTCCCTTTCACCCTTTAGGCGGCTTCGCTATCCCACTCATGCTCATGGATAACGAACCGTCTCAACGGACGGAAGCGGTCTTTGAAGCCGCAGGATAAAAATCACTTGAGGTTTTCATGAGCTCGGCGATGACGACGCAGCGCGCAACATTGATCGGACTTTTGGCTCCGCTTTGCTGGGGGATGGGCGTTTCACTTGTGCGCGGCATTGCCGAAGGCTTTGGACTGGCCCAGGGACAGACGCTTCTGTACACCACCGCTGCGGTATGCCTCTTTTTCGTCATCGGCATTCCGGATCTGCGGACCGTCGACAGGCGATACCTCATTTTTGGTCTGCCGACAGCCAACGCGAGCTCGCTTTGCTTCACGCTCTCTATCTTTTTTCTGCTGGCGGAACGCAGACGATGGAGGCGGCCATGGTGAACTACCTTTGGCCCGCTCTGACACTCCTTTTTGCCGTGGTCTTTAACGGCGTGCGGTCACGCTGGTGGATTGCGCCCGGTATGGTGCTTGCTTTCTGCGGGATTGTTGAAATTCTCGCCGGCGGGCAAGGCTTTTCACTCGAGGGTTTTATTTCGCGGCTGCTTGAGCATCCGCTGAGCTACATTCTCGCGGTCGGCGCTGCCGTCACTTGGGCGGCTTTTTCCAGCATGACTCGTGCGTGGGGCGGCTCAACCAATCTGGCCTGCCTGATTTTCTGCATCAACGCCAGCATCTACGGTGTGCTGTGGCTTTGCGGCTTCGGCACCCAAATGGTGGGCGAACCTTCGGCACACGGCTGGATCAGCGTCATCCTGGGCGGCATTGCGATGGGCGGCGCATATGCTGCATGGACGCAGGGCATGACCAAAGGGAACATCACGGTGCTGGCAGCGGCCTCCTATTTCACGCCGGTTCTCTCGTGTGTTTTTGCCGTTTTTTGGATTGGCGCCAAACTCGACAGCTCTTTCTGGACGGGGGTCGCTGCTGTCGTTGTCGGCTCACTGCTCTGCTGGGACGCGACGGCGCGCGGAATGAAGCCGCTCTTGGCGCTTGAAGCTCAGGGCCGGACATCCGCAGCAAACCGCATTTGGCTCCATCTAACCGGCCGCGGCAGCAAACGCTGACACAGCTTCCAGAGTGCCTTTCAACTCACGGCAAAGCTTCGGGCGCCGTGAGCGAGAATGCTGTCAACCCGGCGAAAGAGGAGCAGAAGATCGAGATGCAGAGCACTCGTTTCAATGGAAAGGGCGCTCCCCTTATCAACGCGTTCCATGTGGCGTGAGACCAGTTCCGCGGCGTCGCTCGAGGATGCCGCTTCGCCTGAAAGGAGACTGCTTCGAAGCGCATTGATCTCCTGCGGATCACTCGTTGAGAGTATTTGCGCGAGGAGCTCTAGGTGCGCAGATACGACGTGATGCTCTTGTTCGAGTTCCTGCGCACCCTGTGCACTGAAAAAGAGCGAGCGGCGGATTTTTTTCTTCCGCAGCAGATCAACGATATCGTTTGTGACTTCGAGCGAGAATAGCAGTGCATCAGAAACGGCAGAAAGCGACTGCCATTCGATGACGGCCTCTTCCGAAAGGTCGTCACGGATGATGATATTGAGCGCTTTGGAGACGGTGCGGCAGCGGCGGTCCAGGAGCTTTCGACGCTCTTTAAAGGCCAAGAGTTCACCCATCGGCGGATTTTCATAGATAAGCGGAGTGAGTGCATCCCAGTGCTTGCGAAATAGCTCTGCCGTGCGCGCGTTCTCATGACGCACTTGGACAAGTGCCGAGCTGCTCGAAAGGAGATTTTCCTTTGAAAGCAGATGCGTTTCAAAGTCATCTGTTTGGATCGACACGGGTACCAAACGGTCGATCAGCGCGGCTGCCGGATGAATGAAAGAGAGCCCCACAGCACCGATTACAGTGTTGTAGACCACATGAAATAAGATCACGCCGTCTGCCGGATCTCCGAGAGATGCAAAAACGCTGCCCGCAGCCGGAATAAAGTAGAGGATTGCTGCGCCGGCAGCAAAGCCGCCGACCCGAAAGAAGAAATTTCCGAGCGGCGCTTTCCGAGCCGCTTTTGATGCCCCGGCTGTTGCGGCTGCAGCCAAGAGCGCACTGCCGAAATTCGCACCCAATACGACCCAAAGCGCAGCTGAGGCCGGCAGCAGACCGCTCGCAGTGGCAGCCGCCGTCACGGCGACAACGGCTAGGCTGGAGAAAAACAGGACGGCGCAGACGATGCCGACAGCCGCCGCCAGACAGGGATGCTCCGGAAGATGCGCCAAGGTTTCCAGAATGATCGGACTGTCGCGCATCGGCTCGGTTGAGGCCATGATGCTTTGCAGCGCCAGAAGAACGAAGGCAAAACCCAGCAGCATTCGGCCGAACTGGCCTTCGCGCTTTTCCATTCGCCGCAGAAAGAGGAAGGTGCCTGCAATGAGCAGAATGGGAATAAGACTGGAAATGTTCAGTGTCAGAATGCGTGCGGCCAAGGCACTGCCCAGATCGGCGCCGAGAACGGCGGCCAGAGCAGCCGCCGTAGATACCAATCCTCCGGCCTGCAGACTTGCTACGAGAAGTGATGCGGCCGTTGAGCTTTGCAGCAGCATCGCCAGACCCATGCCGGCGGCAAAGCCGGCAAAGCGGTTGGAGAGGCGTGTGGCCAGCCATGAACGAAGCGCCTCACCAAACGTGCGCAATATGCCGGTTTTCACCATGTACGCCCCCCAAACAAGGAGCGCAACGGCGCTGGCGCTGTGCAAAAGGAATGTGTACACCGATCAAAATCCGAGGAAAAAAGGCGCTGCGGGTGCTCCCATTGTAGGACTCGGCCCGTGCCGACATGACTTCTGAGAGCGCTCGGCCGCGGAGACTTCTAGTGCTCGGCAAGAACGCCGGCTTTTCGAAGCATCTGCAGCACTGCCTCGCGCGGCAGCGCGGCGATCCGGCCTCCGTCGTATGCGGCCGTATCGTGAGCGGTAAAAAGCGCATTGAGGATGGCTTCTTCGGTTGATTCTATGGCGGCCATGAAGAGCGGCGTCATATCGTCACTGCGGACTGTGGGGCCGCCTTCGAGCAGGCCGTAAGGGGCTTCATGACGAACCCGCATGGAGGGTGCCGTTGAAAAGGCAAGGGCGAAATCTCCCGATCCGTTGGAGGCAATACCGCCGGTACGGGTCATGCCCATAAATGCCCGTTCGGCCAGACGCTCGAGCGATCGCTGCGTGAGCGGGGCATCCGTTGCTGCGATCATCATGATGGAGCCGTCGGCAGACCCGGCCACGTCTTTGACTCGTTCGGCCCATCCCGCGGGCATGGCTTGCGTGAGAAGCTTTTCATTGCTCCAGCCGCCCAGCTGCCGGCCGACTTCAACGCCCTTTACGGTGAGAAAGCCGCCGAAGTTGGCCTGAACAATGACCCCGACGGTCCAGCCGCCTAAGCTTTCGGGGAGTTTGCGCGATGCGGTGCCGATGCCGGCTTTGAAGCCGAAGGCAACAGTGCCGGTGCCGGCACCGCAGCAGCCTTCTTCAACCGGACCGGATTCCGCCCTGCGCAGCGCTTCAATAACGTGGTCGGGCGAAACGAATCGTGCACGAATGTCGTTGACGCGGCCGTCATTCGTTTCGCCGACAAAGGCGTTGACGCTTTTGACCGCTTCATTGCCGGGCTGCTCGAGCGTCCAGGAGAGAAGTCCGTCAATCCCGGCGGCGACACTGAGCGTGTTGGTGAGAACAATCGGCGTTTCAAGCGTGCCGAGTTCGTTGATCTGAGGAATTCCCGCGGACTTGCCAAAGCCGTTTCCGACAAATACGCCGGCGGGCACTTTTTCCTGAAAAACATTGCCGCCGTGCGGGAGGATGGTCGTCACGCCCGTGTGCATGCCGCAGGCGTCGTCTTCCAAGGTAACTTGGCCGACTTTCACTCCCGGCACATCGGTCACGGCATTGAATTTGCCGGCGGGCAGGATGCCGATATGGATGCCGTAACTGCGGACTCGGTTGTTGGTCATTTGGACAGCTCTTCTTCGAGGTTGATGGTTTGAAGATTCTATTGCCGATACCTTTTTTGCGGTATGGGGAAGTCGGTGTTGTCTGCATGCGTCGAGAACCGACGCGATGCCATGGATGATGTTTTCAAAATAGTGTGAAAACAAATCATTGTTTGAAAACGACAGGAATCCTTTTGTTAAGAAAGAGGAGATTTTTGAATGACCAATAAGATTAGCCGTGCATCTCACACTGTTCGTGCTTTTAATGTCGGCACGCTGGGCGACTGCAGCGCGTGGGACGACAATCTTGATGCGGCTCCATTGGAGTGGCTGCCTGCAGAGGAAGCGCCCAGTTTCATGTCCGGCACGGGCAGCGATGAGGTCTGCGAAAGCGGCATCGGTTTTGCTCGAGAGCGAGAGGGCTGCTGCATGTGCTCTTTTGGATTTGATGCCGTGGGAGTTCGCAGCGGTGATTCGGAGCTCCTCGAAAGCATGAGGGATCGAAATGTGCGCCATGCTTCGGGCGAGATCGATGTGTGGAAATCCTCTGTCGGAAATGATGAGCTGGATTCCGACAAGCAAAGTTTTTGGGTTCAAAACGGCATAGGCCGGCGGTTTTTGAGTCCCGATGTCTTTTCCGACGGTCTTTATACAGGCGGCGAATCTTTCTGGAGCCGCCTTTCGGGGAGTTCTGCGCAGTGGCTGCGTAAATTTGGTTTTTATAAGTAATAAACAGCCGGCTGCTTTATCAATCCTGTGTTTGCCTTATCGTTTTTTCTTAATGCAGAGATCTGATTGGAATCTTCCTTTCCATCGAAATCAGTGAACGGTTTGGTTATCCATAACCTTCTGGTCACAATGAGAATAGACAGTTCCAATTTCTGTGCAGAAGCGAAATCTACTTCTAATGGATTAGACCTAAAGATCTATCTACACTAGTCCACGGTGCCTGACGAAATTTTCAAACATCTTCACAAACCTCACTGATCCGATCCATCGGGCAGAGAAGATGCCGAAGTCCCATTCGAACAGGCGAACAACACCGAAAAAGGACAAAGGAGACCTTTATGCCCGATCACAACGCTCATGGAGTCGGTTTCAAACGGATGCGCATGGCAGGGCTGCTGCCTGCGGCTGCACTCATTCTTGCCGTCTTTGCGTCTTCAGCGGTGAGTGCTGCTGAAGTCAAACTTGCCGGCGCTGTCGTTTCCGGTCTTTTCTATTCCAAGGCAGAAAGCGCAGAGCATTCGAATCTGGTTCTCGCGGGTGTCGGTGAGGCACCGGACGATACGTGTTTCAAAATTCTTGGAAGAGAGGATTTAGGGAACGGCTATTACGTTCGGTTTAATCTCACGAGCAATGTAACGTCTGATACCGGCTCATTTTCCGGGCACAACGGCCTCTTCAGCTCCACATACATGTCGTTTGGCAATCAGCAGTTTGAAGTCACTGCCGGCCGTATGTCCGGGCTTACCGTTTCCGGTGATCCGTATTCGGTCTATGCTGCGACGCATGCCAACATGACTTACGCCCAGCTTGCTGGGATTGCGCCGGCAAACATTACTTTCCAAGCCGGTGCGCTCACTAATGCGCTTGCATTTACAACGCATGGCAGTCGATTTGTCCTGCGCGGTGTTTATTCAAATGGTGATTCAAACATCGGCGACAGCGGAGACACGGAAGCGACTGAAGACTGGTCCGACCGCCGCCATGTGGCGCAGCTCGGCGCCATGTGGCTTGGCGACAAACTCAAGACCGCGGTGGTTTATTCGTTTGAAATGCCCGGACAATTGGCCAATGCAGACGGTTCCCGCGATGTTCGGCGCAAAAACACGCATGCGCTTCATTTAATCGGGAGCTGGCATTTCGCCGGCAAGCAGGGGCCCGGCATCGCCGGCATCCTTTATGCAAGCCGCAACGAGTGGCGTATTGGCGCTGTGCCCGATCTCTCTACATTTGTGGGTGACGGCCGTATCGGAAGCAGTCAGGAGGGTCTTGACAATGTTGCGGTCCATGTCAGTGCGAAATATCCCGTTGGCCGTCATCTCTTTACCGCCGCGGCCGGTTACCTGCATTCCAAATGGAACGGAGAATCTACGAAGAGCGGCTATACCGAAGGTTCCATGGTGATGGGCGGCGTGGTTTATTACTACAGCCTTTCGAAAAGCACGAGGTGCTATGCCGCGGCAAGCTGGGCTGACGGCCGCAAGCTCCTTGACGCCGCACCGCGACTGAACCGAGTCATGGGAACGGTCGGTTTGATGAAGTATTTCTAATTCATATAAATCGAAATCATCACGGTTAAGCTAGCCATTGTTATGTTTACAGAAAAGATTTCTTTCGTAAACGGTTGGACAGCCTTAACTAGTGTTAATGGATTAGTTTCAAAACTGTAACTACTCTTCTTCAAAGCACAACGCGCTGTCTCTGAATCTGCAGGACCAGAAGGCAGATTCAGGCGCGCGTTGATGCTGCCTATGTAAGAAGGAGCTCTCTCAATGCAATATAACCATCATCGTTCGCACGCCTGCACTTTGCTTTGCACTGCCTTGGCACTAGCTTTCGGATGCGCAGCCGCGCATGCTGCGGATGTCAAAATTTCAGGCAGCGTCATCACCGGTCTCTATTTCAATAAAGTCGAAGGCGTTGATAACGGCAATCTCAAAATGGGCGGTGCGGGTGAATTGCCTGATGATCCGCATTTGATGCTGACTGCGCGAGAAGACCTTGGCAACGGTTGGTACACGGGCGCTCAGCTGCAGAACAGGTTCTATCCGGATTCCGGTACCTTCCGCTCCAATGGGTATTTGTTTGATGCCCAGTCTCGCCTTTTCGTCGGCAACGATCAGATTGAATTTTCATTCGGCCGTATGGCTGGTTTGACTGTGGCCGGCCGCCCGTATTCTGTTTATGGGAAGACGAATGCCAACATGACATTCGCCTCACTCGGCGGCATTGCACCGGCCAATATCATGTTCCAGCCGGGTGATCTTTCCAATGCGATCGCCTTCTCAACCAACGCTCAGTCGGGTCTCTTCGTCCGCGGCGTTTATTCAAACGGCGACTCAGTCAATGGCACGGATACGGAAACGACTGACGACTGGTCTGACCGTCGTCACGTTGCTCAGTTCAGTACGGGCTGGACGGGTGATCATCTGAAAACCGCCGTGGTGTATTCCTTTGAAATGCCGGGGAACGTCAAGAATGCAGACGGCACTCGTCCAGAGGCACTGCGCAAGAAGAATACGCATGCCGTGCATTTGATCGCCAGCTACGATTTCGGCGGACCGGCAGTTTCGGGCATTCTGTATGCCAGTCAAAACGAGTGGCGCATCGGTCCGGTGGGCGATTTGTCAAGGATCGTCGGCGGCAATGCTGTTGTCAGCAATAGCGAAGAAGGTCTGGACAACCTGGCAGTGTTCATGAGCGCCAAATATCCTATTGGTCAGCATACGATCAGCGGTTCGGTCGGCTTCCTGAAGAGCAAGTGGAAGGGCGCTGAAACGTCAGTAGGGCATGATGAAGGCACCATGACGATGGCCGGTCTGGTTTACTACTACAACTTCTCAAAGCGCACAAACTTCTATGGCGCAGCGAGCTGGTCTGACGGCAAGAAGCTGCTCGACGGCGTCGACCGCTTTAACCAGGTGCTGACGGCCGTGGGGCTCATGCACCGCTTCTGATCATCCTTCCTCCAGCCTGCATGGCCAAAAGCTCTGCAGGCTTGGAGCTGTCGGCAATCTTCGGACTGCGGGGGGACTAGAGCGCAAGTGAGCTTTCAAAAGCGGCTTTAAAATTCGGCAGCACTATGATTTTGCGGCCGTTGCGCTCAATCAAGCCTCGCTTGATCCAATCGGAGAGCAGTCGATTGACGACGGCTCGGGTGGCATGAACCATCAGGGCCAATTCGTCTACTGTCGGCTCAATCGGAAGCAGCCCGGCAGAGCTCTCTTCTCCGCCAATGGCCAGAAGCGAGAGAAACAGTCTTGCCAGACGCACAGGAACGGGATCGAGACCGTTGACGAGCAGTCCGTCGAGCTGCGCTTCGTGATTCCATGCCAGTGTGCGCAGGTATTCGAGCTCTATGCCGGGGTGATCGGCTAAGAAGCGTCTGAACTGCAAAGCATCTCTGCGCCGCAGACGTACGGGAGAAAGTGTGCGGATGGTGAGCTCCAGCGGCCGCTTATGGAGCAGGGCTTTGGGGCCTCCGAGAATGGTTCGGGGCACAAATAAGGCAGTCATGCGCGGACCGCGAGTGCGCGGTGCACAGGTGGCGAGTATGCCTTGATCAATCCAATATACAAAGGATTCTCTCCCAAAAGCATGATCGATGTGCGCAGGAAGTTCGACCACAGGCGCATCCACAAAAAGTTTTTCGAGCAGCGGCGGGTCGGGATGAAAGCGCCACGGACATTTGGAGTACAAAATCCCCGGCTCGAGGAGCGGAATGAGTTCTTTGGGCATGCGCGGTTTGTTCATCCAATGGATGTTCTGCAGTGGGGACTCAAAAAAATGAAGCCGAGCGGACTGCTTGGTCTTATGCGGATTGACTTTACCTGAAAACAGCCGCCCGAAGCGCGTGAGCGCGGCGGGCGGCGTTTGCCGCAGCGGCAGGCTGATGCGCCTGTGATCTGCGGCGATGCGGAAGGCTGATGCGGGCTGCTCAGACGCGGCCAGCCTCAATGGCCTTAATGGCGTTCTCAGCGGCGACGCGGCCGGAAGTCATGGCAAAGGACGAGGCAGAGCCTTCGCAGCGAAGGTCGTAAGACGAATCATAGAGGCCGCCGATATCCTGTCCAACAACATAAAGGTTCGGGATGACGTTGCCCTGCGGATTCTTGGCTTCGAACTGCGGCGTCACCGTAACGCCGCCCAACGTCAGGAAGAAGCAGCGCACGCCTTTGAGGGCGTAGTAGGGACCTTTATTCAGGTTGAACGCCCGCAGATGTTCGGGCTTGCGGCTGAATTCTTCATCAACGCCGGTTTTCGCGAATTCGTTGACGCGCTTCATGCTCGACTCAAGATTCTCTGGCGGCACGCCGATTTGCTGGGCAAGCTCTTTGACGGTATCTGCCTTGAAGGCCCAGCCGCGCTCATAGCCCATTTCTAGCGTCTTCGGCAGCGCCTTAAGCGGTACGCCGGCCAGCACGATGGCGTTGAAAGGCAGTACGGCACCCTTGTTAATCAGATCATCGATCATGGATTGGTCGAAGATCGTGTAGAGCACGCCGCCCGCGCTCGTCATGGCATTGTAGACGTCGACAAACACGGCGCCGCGCGACTCATTGAAGAAGCGCTTGCCTTCATGATTGACCCAGAGCCACGGCTGAGCCAGTGCGCAGCGGCCTTGTTTAAGTTCGTCGGGGCCCGAGAACTGGTTGATCGGCGGAACGTCCGGAAGATACGGTGCATTGCCGGCAACGGCGTGCATGCCGGCAACGTTGGCGCCGACCAAGCGAGCCATCGTGATGCCGTCGCCGGTGCGTCCGTCCACTACCGGCCCGCGGAGCCAAATTGGTTCGACCATGCCGAGCGCCGAGGAGTCCGTCACGTTCTGTGCGAGCATTTCCTTATTGGCAGCAAAGCCGCCGGTGGCGATGATCACCTTCTTGGCATGCAGAATAATGGTGTTGCCCTTGGCATCTCTGGCTTCAACACCAGTGACCTTGCCGTTGTTCATGATGAGACGCTGCGCTGAGGTTTGCGTACGGAGTTCGCCGCCGCCCTGACGAATGCTCTTCACAAAGAGTTCGATTACCTTGGCCGCGCCGCCGACAAACAAGTGCCATGTCATGAGCGATTCGTGCTTGTCGTACATGGTGCGGATGCCGCGGAACTCAATGCCCATGTCCTGAATTTCGTCAATCGTTTGACGGGACTCTTCAATCAGCACACGAAGGACGGCCGGATCACAGCGATAGTGGTGGAACTGCAAAGCCGCGTCGAGCACCTGCTGCACGGTCGTCTTAATACCGTGCTCCTTCTGGTAGCGCGTGCCGACGCCGAGCGACCCCTCCGGGAACAGCCCGGCGCCGCCGAGGAACGCTTCTTTTTCAAGCACGATCGGTTTCACGCCTTTCTTAACGGCAGCATTCGCGGCGGCAAGGCCTGCAAGGCCGCCGCCCACGATGACAAGGTCGACCTTCTTTTCAACGACGGCAGCCTGAACGATGGCCGGTGCTGCTGCAAAAGCAGCGGCAGCGGCCGTAGAGCCGAGAAATTGGCGGCGATTGAACTTAGGCATATGAATCTCCTTGTTTCAGAAGCCGACAGCGGCTTCTTGAATTTCAGTCTGCAGTCCCATGGGTTTAGTTTCGCGTTTGAGACTGCAAGTTCGGAAAAGATTAGATTTGGAGAGCCTTTTCGTCTGTGCGCCAGCGCACAATGCATCGTTTGTTTTTTTAAGGATTAACGCTATCTCTTCATATGTTTACCAATGTTGTACGGCGTTTAGAAACACGTTGACCAAGCGCAGTCTTTGCCGCTCTGGCCCGAGGTTAAAAGGCTGCGGAGACCTTGAATAAAGCGGTGAAATCATCGACGGACCGCTGAGGATGCCGATGCAATCAGCGAGGTCTCCGAAATCCATCAAGAACTCTGGGCAAAAGGCCTGAGGACGAGTGCGGCAAGATGATCGACATTTGTCAAACTCCCCTCCAAACACTTCGGCCGCACCGGCCAGCATCTAAAGAGGACAAACTTGAGATGACAGCAGCAAGAAAAATCCGAGCGGCCGTGGTCGGCGCGAGCGGCTATGCAGGATCAGAATTGACGAGATTCCTGCTTGCGCACCCGGCGGTTGAACTGACGCATCTTTATGTTTCGGCCGCGAGCAGCGACGCCGGCAGGGCGATTGCAGAAATTGACGGCCGTCTTTTTGGCCGCACACAGCTCGTGCTGGAACCCATGACGGATCCGGCTGCTGCGGCGCAGGGGCTTGATGCTGTCTTTTTGGCTACCGAACACATTGTGAGTGCGGCCCTGGCGCCGATATTTGCTGCTCAAGGCGCAGTGGTCTTTGATCTTTCCGGTGCCTATCGACTGCCGAATGCATCGGATTATCCGAAGTTTTATGGGTTTGAGCATGAGCATCCTGAACTGCTTGATCGGGCGGTTTATGCCCTTGGGGAATTTGTCGACCGCGGCAAGCTTCGCGCAGCCCGGATCGTTTCTCTTCCCGGGTGCTATCCAACGGCATCGCAGCTCGCGCTTAAGCCCTTGATTGATGCGGGTCTGCTTGCCGCTGACTTTAAACCTGTGATCGATGCTGTTTCTGGTGTTTCCGGTGCGGGCCGCAAAGCCAAGATCGGGAATGCCTTTTGTGAAGTGAGTCTTTCGGCTTACGGGGTCTTTACGCATCGTCATCGGCCTGAAATCGAAGCGCATTTAGGGCGCCCGGTCATCTTTACGCCGCACCTGGGGCCCTTTAAGCGCGGAATCCTTGCCACGATCACCGTGAAGCTTGCGCCGGGACTCGGTGATCAGTCTCAAGCGCGTGAAAAGATTCAGCAGGCTTATGAGAGCGCTTATGCGGCATGTCCTTTGGTTCGTCTGCGTCCGGCGCTTCCCAAGCTCGATGATGTGGTGAATCTGCCATTTTGTGACATCGGCTTCAGCGTGGATGAGGAAGCCGGCTACGCTGTTGTGGTCTCGGCTATCGACAATCTGATTAAAGGAGCTGCCGGACAGGCGGTGCAGGTGATGAATCTGCGCTTTGGTTTTCCTGAAACGAAGGGACTGCTTTGACTTCGGGGGAAGAGCGCAATGACAAAACCATTCAAAGCTGATGTGCTTGTGGTGAAGCTTTCCGGCAAGGCTTTGACAGCGGATAAAGCGCTTGACGCGCTTTTTACGGCACTGGCCGGTTCAGCCGCAAGCGCAGAGCGTACGAGAGTCGTATTGGTGCATGGGGGAGGCGTTGAGGTGGACGCACTCATGCGCGGCCTTGGCCGCCCAATCGACAGGATCGAGGGACTGCGTGTGAGTCCTGCCGAAGACATGCCGGTTATTGCCGGCGCCTTGGCCGGCACCTGCAGCCTGAAGCTGCGCGGAGCTGCGCAAAGGGCGGGGCTGATGCCTCTCGGACTCTGCGCTACCGATGCAGGTATCGGCCGGGTCGTGCCGGCGGACCCGCGTTTAGGACGCGTCGGCGTGATTGAGCCCGGAGACTCTGCCGCAAAACGCCGTCTCCAAGCCCTGCTTGATGCCGGTTTCACGCCGGTTATTTCGTCCGTCGGTATGGATGCTGCCGGGGCGCTCTGGAACATTAATGCCGACGATGCGGCGGTGGCATCAGCTGCGCTCTTGGGTGCGCCGCTCATTTTTCTCTCGGATGTTCCCGGCGTGCTCGATGCCAATAAACATCTCTTTGAACAGTTGAATGAGGAGCAGGCAGAGACGCTTATTGCCGAAGGCGTGATTTCCGGCGGCATGACGGTCAAGGTGCGCGCCGCATTCCGTGCTGCGGCCATGACAGGCAAACCGGTGGCTGCAGCCTCTGTCTTTGATCCGATGCTGCCCAATAAACTTGCATCTGGACAATTGCCGGGGACCACATTCACGCTTGAGTGAATCCGACGGTGAACTGTCAGCGCAGTTCAAATGTGAATTTATTGCCCGTCTTTCGTTATTTGTCGACTATTGTGCTGGGTGAAGTCGAACAAATCGACTAAAGTCGGGCATTTCTTTGAGGTCTTTTCGTTTTGTTGTGCGTGTTGCATGAGATTGATTTTCACAATCTCAACTCGACGATTTTGGATGCTGTAGCGCATTGATATTTATATAAAATATTTCAATGAAAAGTATTTTGCAAAAATCCGCCGACTGATTTTCTATTTTTTGGTCTGCATCAACTCAAGCTAGGCAAATGCGCCTAATACCAAAAAATGAAATTCATAAAATGAACGAACTTGAAGCCCAAGGAAAGCACCCCAACGTTTAACCGTTGATTCCTTGAGGCGCTGCAGGTCTGCAGGCGTCCGTTTGGGCGCGGCTTCAGTCAAAGACATTTTTCCCCAACAAAATTCGTCAACTCTCCTGTCACTGAAAACAGGAAGTCTTCTGAGGCAATTTGATGAACAACGCTAGCGCACAGCAAAAGATTTTTCCGTTGGTGCCAGAACATGCCGCTTCCGACATGAGCGCTGTGCTCCACATGATCCCGGCTGAAAAGGCCGGGGTACTGCCGCCCTTGGGCGTCAAGCTCCCCGACGATGTCGCGGCGAGTTTCCGCGGTACGCCTTTCGCCGACCTTTATGAGGAGGCGCTCAATCTCCTGAGAAGCCGCAACATCACGGCCGATGAGCTGCGCTACCTTTCGCGTGCGCTCACGCAGCTGCTCGCCAAGCGGACGACAGGCGAAGCCGCAGCGGTGAGCCCGTTTTACATTCGTCAGGCTCGTCTTTCCGACGTTGATGCCTTGGAGGGACTCGTCAAATATTGGGCCAAACAGGGCGAAAACCTTCCGCGCAAACGGGCAGACATCATCCGCAACATCGACTCGTTTGCCATTTGCGAACGTGACGGCCGTCTTGTCGGCTGTGCCAGTCTTTTCGTTTATGACTCGGGACTCGCTGAAATCCGTTCGCTCGGCGTTGCCCCCGACATTCAGCGTCAGGGACAAGGGCGTGCGATTGTTGAATATCTGCTCGAAAGAGCCCGCCGGCTCGATATCGACAAAGTTTTCGTGCTGACCCGCAACCCGAAATTCTTCGAACGCGTGGGTTTCTCGCTCACCAAAATCGACGCACTTCCTGAGAAGATCCTAAAGGACTGCGAGAATTGTCCCAAGCGCGCGCGGTGCGACGAGCTTGCCTACGAATACAATTTCTAAACTTGCCTTAAGCGCGAAGAGCTTGACGGCGCTGCCGTCTGTAAGGCTCTGAGCCTGCAAAACCATTCAATCGCAAAGGAATAAATCATGACGCAGCCTACCCGCGCCGAATACGATCAGGTGATGATTCCCTGTTACAAGCCCGCTGATCTTGTGATGACGCACGGCAAAAAGTGCCGCCTCTATGATTCGCAGAACCGCAGCTATCTTGATTTCGGCGGCGGCATCGCCGTCAATAGCCTCGGCAACGCGCCAAAGATTGTGCGCAAGGCCCTGAAAGCACAAAGCGCAAAGCTCTGCCACATCAGCAACGTCTTTACGAACGACGCTACGCTGAAACTGGCCAAGCGGCTCACTTCACTCACAGGATTTGACCGGGTGTTTTTTACAAACTCCGGCGCCGAATCCAATGAGGCTGCGCTCAAGCTCGCCCGCCGAACGGCTTTTGACGATTATGGCGAGCAGAAGGATGAAATCATCTCCTTCACGCACAGTTTCCACGGCCGCACGTTTTTCACGGTCTGTGTCGGCGGGCAGGATAAGTATTCTTCCGGCTTCGGCCCGCGTCCGGGTGCGATTACCCATCTGCCTTTCAATGACATTGGTGCTTTTGAAAAGCAGATTTCTGACCGCACCTGTGCCGTGATTTTCGAACCGGTGCAGGGCGAGGGCGGCGTGCTGCCCGTGGACCCCGCGTTTGCCAAACGTGTGCGCGAACTTTGTGACAAGCACCATGCACTGCTCATCCTTGATGAAGTGCAGTCAGGATGCGCACGTTCGGGCACGTTCTTCGCCTATGAACAGATCGGCATTCGCCCCGATATCGTAACGACGGCGAAAGGTTTGGCCGGCGGCGTTCCTATCGGCTGCGTACTGACCAACGACGCTGTTGCCAAGCATTTCAAACCCGGCACGCACGGATCGACCTTTGGCGGAAATGCATTGGCCTGCGCGGTCGGCAATGCGGTTCTGAAGCATATTTCTGCACCGGAATTCCTGGAAAAGGTCGTCAAGCACGGCGCCTTCATGAAGGCGTCGCTTGAAGCGCTCAACAAGGAACTGCATGTCTTTACGGAAGTCCGCGGCATGGGCCTGCTCATTGGCTGTGAACTGATTCCGCAGCTTCGTGCGCAGCTCGGCGACATTCAGAAGGCCGCGCTTAAAGCCGGGCTCATTATTCTGACGGCCGGCGGCACGACGATTCGTCTGTGCCCGCCGCTCATCATCAAGAAGCGTGAGATCACCGAGGGCGTGGCGATTCTGAAGTCGGTTCTGAAGGGATTTCTCGCCAATCTGCCTAAGGCCGAGGAACCGGTGAAGGCAGTGAAGACTGGTTCACGAAAGACCAGAGCTTCTGCCAAGGAACCGGCAGTCAAGCAGGTTAAGCCCGCAGCGAAGACCCCGCAGACACGTAAAGCTCAGCCTGCAAAACCCGCTGCTGCAGCTCCGGCCAAAACCGTTCCTGCTCAAGCGGCCAAGGCTGAGAAGCCTGCGGCACGAGCGGCGACGGTTTCCGCCAAGCAGCCTGCTGCCGAGCAGGCCAAGCCCGCCGTGAAGACGCCGCAAGTTCAGTCTCTTAAACCTGCGGCTTCCCGCAAACCTGCTCCTGCCCAAGCTGTCAAGACAGCAGCGCCGGCAGCCGTGACGCCGAGAGTTCCGGCAAAGAAACCTGCTGTCGAGCCGGTTAAGTCCCCGGCGGCACCTGCTGCGGCAGGGACTGCAGCTGCTGCCGTTAAGGCGCCTCAGGCCGAAGCGGCGAAAGAGGTTAAACCTGCGGCTCCGTCAGCTGCTTCGGCAGTTCCGAGCAAGCCGGTTCTTTGAGCCGCCGGCAGCTCAGCCCAATAGGGCGTCGAGCTGCCGATGCAATCTTTTAATGTTTCATGGCGATGCCGCTGCGGGAAACTGCAGCGGCATCGCTCTTCTTTAGATGCATTCCCGTCAGTGGTCCGCAGCTGCCGCCTCGATGAATCGCAAATCTTCGCGATGCTTTTGCACGATTTCAAAGGCCGCCGTTTGGCTTGCAGACAGAGATTTGACGCATTCGGTAGAATCGTCTTAAGTGATTTTGAGAGGCGCAGGTTTTTGAAAGACCTGCGTTTGCAGGATTCTTTTGCCCGCAACAACGGTGAACAGATTGCTTCCGATTACCCTTCGCCAGCTTCAGGTCTTCTTAGCCATTGCCAAAACAGAAAGCATTGGTCTTGCCGCCGAGTCGCTCACGATGAGCAAAAGCGCCGTTTCGCAGGCGCTTTCCGAGCTTGAAACGCGTCTTGGCGTTCAGCTCTTTGACCGCAATCGAGGGCGGATTTTTTTAACGGCTGAAGGCCGCCGCATGATGCCTCAGGCCGACGAGATGCTTCATCGAGCGGAAGACATTGCTGATCTGTTTCGCCGCGGCCATGAGCCTTGTCCGTTTCGCGTGGGCTGCACGCGGACCATCGGCACATTCATGCTCGCCGATCTTTTGAAGTCTTTTCGGGATGCTGCCGGATGGATGCCGGCTACTGAAATCGCCAATACTTCAAGGATCGCTGCGAAACTCTCTTCCTTTGAGCTCGACATAGCGCTGATTGAAGGTCCTGTGACCAACAACGACTTGGTGACCTTTCCCTGGATGGCCGATGAAATGGTCGTGGTAGCTCCGAAAGATCATCCGCTCACGGGCCGTCCGGTGAGCTATGAGGAGCTTGAGCGTGCTTCTTGGCTCCTGCGCGAAGAAGGCTCCTCCACCCGAGACTTTTTTGAAACGCAGCTCCATCAGCGGCTTTCCAGAGTCAATGTCTCGGCTGAGCTCAACAGCTTTGATGCAATTCTTCGTTCCGTTCGCATTGGGCTCGGCATCACCTACATGTCTAAACGCGTGTTGACCGACCCCATCTTCGGCCGTTTCCTTGCCCGCGTTGAGATTCCCGACCGTTGGATGCGGCAGCTGACCTTCTGTCATGAACGCGGCAAATACCTTTCTGTCGATATGCTGGAGTGGGTTGAGCATTGCCGCAACTATGCGCGGATGCTTGAACGCCGCGAGGCGGACGCGCTGCGCTGAAAAAACGGTCATTGATCGGCACGCGGTTCCCGCCGCAGCACTATCGCAGTGCAGCAAAAAAAACGGCTTCCCCAGTTGATTGACCGGGAAAGCCGTTTTGAGTGTCAGCGTCTAAGCTTATGAATTAGAAGAAGCCGCGCTTTTGTTCTGAAAGACTGACATACAGGTTTTTCATCTGGCTGTAGTGTTCAAGAATGACCTTATGCGTCTCGCGGCCGATGCCGGACTTCTTGTAGCCGCCAAAGGGCGAGTGCGCCGGCAGCTCGTTATACGTGTTGATCCACATGCGGCCCGTCTGGACGCCGCGGGCGACACGGAAGGCGCGGTTGATGTCACGGGTCCAGACAGCACCGCCAAGACCGTATTCAGAGTCATTGGCGAGCTTGAGAACCTCAGCTTCGTCCTTGAACTTGATCACGCAGGCGACCGGCCCGAAGATTTCCTGCTGGCAGACATTCATCTGATTTTCGCAGTCAACGAGCAGCGTAGGCTGCATGAAAGCACCCTTTTCACAGCCGGGAACGACGGCGCGTTCACCCCCCGCGAGCACCTTGGCACCTTCCTTCTTGGCTTCTTCGACCCAGCCGAGAATCTTCTGGAGCTGACGCTCGTTAATCTGCGAACCCATCTGAGTGTCTTTGCAAAGCGGATTGCCGACCTTTACCTTCTTGAAGGCCTCAGCCAGTTTGGCGACGAATTCGTCGTAGATCCCTTCCTGCACGAAGATGCGCGAACCCGCACAGCAAACCTGCCCCTGATTGAAGAGAATGCCGATCTGAGCGCCTTCAATGGCCTTGTCCTGCTGGCAGTCATCAAAGTAGATGTTGGCGGATTTGCCGCCGAGTTCCAGCGTAGCCGGAATGAGGCGCTTGGCAGCGGCTTCGGCCACGTCGTAACCGACTTCGGTCGAACCCGTAAAGGCAAGCTTCGCAAAGCCCGGATTGTCAAGCATGGCCTGACCGGTCTGCGCACCGCGTCCGCTGATGATGTTGACGACGCCGGGCGGCAGGAACTCATTGAGGATTTCGCCGAGCACATTGAGTGACAACGGCGTTGTCGAGGAGCTCTTGATCACCACTGCATTGCCGGCAGCAATGGCCGGAGCAATCTTCCAGGCGCCCATCAGGAGCGGGAAGTTCCACGGCACAATCTGACCGACCACGCCGATCGGCTCGCGAAGAATGATGGAGAGCGTGTTTTCGTCAATCATCGTTGCTTCGCCTTCATCGGCGCGGATGCAGCCGGCGAAGTAGCGGAAATGATCCGACGAAAGCGGTACGTCGACCAACGTGGTTTCACGGATGGGCTTGCCGTTGTCGAGCGTTTCAACCGTGGCGAGCTCAAGTGCGCGTTCATCAATGCGGTCGGCAATCTTGAGGAGGATGTTGGCACGTTCGGCCGGCGACTTGGCCGCCCAGGCGGGCTGAGCTGCTGCGGCTGCCTTGACGGCGCGATCCACATCCTTGGCCGAAGCGTTTGCACAAAGTGCAAGCAGTTCGCCGGTAGCGGGGTTGTGGGTTTCAAATGTTGCGCCATTTTCTGCGTCAACCCATTCGCCGTTAATCAGAAGTCCATAGCGGTCCTTCAGGTATTGCGTCATAAAAACTCCTTTCCAAATCTGTTGCGCTGTCGCCGCTTTCTGCCCGGGAGAGCGGCTGCTCATTGAATCGCCGGGCGTCTGCGGCATCGCTTTGAATTCAGAATAGGCGCAGGAATTTGCGCTTGTCATCAACCATTGGACGGAGTGTGCGGAGCAAATGAAGTACGCAGATTGGACTAGGGATATCTTGCAGATGCGTCGTTGCCAGCCGGAGGAGGGCGCCTCAAGCTTGTGGACGAGCGAAAGTATGAAGTTCGCAGAAAGGAGCTGCTCCGCATCGTCATCTAAACAATGGGATCGATATGGAAAACCCTATCAGTATCAAGTGATTTCAGGCGGCTTCAAGATGTGACTGGGAAAACAGAATGCCGATGAACTTAAGCAGCATCCATCGGCATTCAAATTGCAGATCCGCGGGCGATCGGTTCCGAATCGGTCGTTAAGCCTCAAGCAAAAAGAGCGTATGCGAAACGCCCATGTTGGGCTTTTCCTCAATGATGCGGAATCCCGTCTTTTTGAAAAGTTCTCGAAGTTCGGCGCCGTGGAAGAACCGGCTTACCCCGTTGGCCAGCACGGTGAAGTAAAGGCTCGAAGCTGCCAGTGAAAGCGCTGCCGCCTGATGACGCTGCTCATCAGTGAGTGGTTCAAGCACACAGAGTTTGGCGCCGGGTTTCATTGCGCGGCGGGTACGTTCAAGGATGGAGGCCGCCTCATCCAGGCTGAAGCAGTCAAGGAATTGACTCATCCAGAAGAGATCAACGTCTTCCATGCCGGTCAGTTCCTCAGATGTGAGCCAGTCAATGGCATGACCCGAAAGACGGTGCTGCACGCTGCTGAGTTCAGAGCGCTCCGGGATCGCATTTACTTCCACGGGGAGGTCGACAAGCACGGCAGTCGAATCGGGGAAGGCTTCCAGGAACATCTTGGTGAAGCGTCCCGTATTGCCGCCGATATCGGCTATGCGTGCAGGCGTCTGAGGGGCCCAGAATTCGCGAATGGCTTCGATCGCAGCGGCGTAGGCTCGGTCGCTGTGATAATGGTCGAACCGGAACCAAGAGCGCTGCGCCATGGCAGGGAGTTCCGGCAGGTGCGGATAGATGGTCTTCCAGGAGGGGTTAAAAGCGGCAAGACCCGCGGGTTTGCCTTCCTTCAGGGCCTCTTCAGTGCGGTCGAGTCCCGGCCAGCAGGTATCGGCAGTGAAGAAGAAATTGGCGCGGGTCATTTCGTCGTAGATGAGCAGATCTCCGACCGGGGTCGTCTTCCAGCCGCGCAGACCTTCATTCGGTGCCGGTTCCAGAATGCCGGCAGTGGCGAGAATGTCGATTAAAACACCGGCCGCGTAAGGTGTGAGGCCGGATGCAGCAGCGGCTCCGGCGACGTTTTGCCCGGGGCTGCGGCTCAGCGTCTCGAGGAGGCCCGTACGAAGCGCGGCCGCCGCTGCCTGAAAGATGAAAGGCGAAAAGGCGATGAACTGTGCGCGTTCAAGCTGAGCGAGGAAATTCGAACGGCTGCGGGACATAAAGAAACCTTGAGGGAAAAAAGAGTGATGTGGGCGTATTGGTTTTTGAAGCGTCACACATAGGCATGACGATGAGCGGTGAGTTCAACCAGAAGCGCCTCGGGCGTGAGATCAAGCCACTCGAGCGCATGCGGAGCGTCGGCCGGTCCGCCGCCGAGCAGCGTCAAAAGACCCGCCGGCGTACGCACAAAGCGCTGCGCTACGGCAGAACCATCAGGAGCGCGAGTACGGAGTACGTCTTCCCAAAAAAGCTCCACTTCGCGGGCACGGGCATATTTCTTCAGCACTTCGTCGGTCAGCGGAGAATCATTGGCGGGCTCTCGATCGTCGCCGTTCATTTTTTGAGCACTTTCAAAAATGCCCCAGGCAGCAAGGAAAGCTTCCTGAGCGCGCGTCAGGTTGACGGCTGATGCAGCGGCAATCGTGCGGGCGAAACGCGCCCCGAAAGCAAATTCTGCGAGGCTCACCAGACGCTTCGTTTGCTGCGCGCGGGTTGGCTGCTCCAGGTCGATCCCCATTGCCCGTCGAGAAAGACTTACTGCAACGCAGCCGTCCGTATGAGCCACCGCAAAACGGCCGACGGAAACACCGGAAAAATCGGTGAGCTGAGGGCCTTCAGGCGGCTGTTCGCGCAGATGATAGGGTGACTGTCCGGCATGCGAGGCAAGGTTGGCAAGACGCTGTGCAAGGAGGCGGCCGAAGAGACTCTGCAGGCGCCGTGCAGGATGCGTGAACCGAATGAGCCGGTGCTGTGTTTCCTCTGGCAGGAGCGCCGTCAAAGCACGCTCGAGGTCCGGACCAAGCGTGTCGGGAATGGCCATGACGGTTGCTGCCCAGCCGGCCGGAACAGAGGGTTCAGCACTGATGTCTGAATCATTTTCCAGCTCGGCATCTTCGAAGTCGGCAAAATCTTCAAAACTCGGGGTAAAGAGATGCGCGAGCACAGCCTCTAAGGCTGAGCGATTGTCAAAGAGCGCTTGCGTAAAGCAAAGCGGCTGCAGCGCCTGAAGCGCTGAGGACGGGTCAGGCGAAGAGCGGTCTTCTTGCGGCGGAGCCGGCCAGGGATCTGTCGATTCGTGTGCGTTCGGCATAAGACTATGCAATGCGTTGCGGTCGTGTATTCAAAATGAAGAGCGGACTAAAAGAATGCATTCAGTGCGATGCGGCTGAGTCGTCTGTCGGCCACTTGCGGAAGATCAGACTGGTATTGATCCCGCCGAAGGCAAAGTTGTTCGACATAATGATCTTTTGCTCAAGTTCACGAACGCCGCCCATGACAAAGTCCAGAGGCGCGCATTCAGGGTCGGGCTCTTCAAGATTAAGAATGGGGGAGACAAACCCCTCCATCATGGCGTGAACGGCAAAAATCGCTTCCAGCGCACCGCAGGCTCCGAGCGTGTGTCCCATGTGGCCTTTGTAGGTGGTATAGGGAACGGTGCCGCCGAAAACGTCGTAAGTCGCTTTGCTTTCTGCAAGATCACCTCGATCGGTAGCGGTGCCGTGACCATTGATGAGGTCTATGTCTTTGGGGGCGAGTCCGGCATCATCAAGCGCCAGACGCATGGCTGCCGCCATTTGTTCAGAAGCGGGGCTGGTGATGTGCTCGCCGTCGGCATTGGTGCCGTAACCTAAGATTTCCGCATAGATGCGGGCTCCGCGGGCACGGGCGTGCTCGAGCTCCTCGAGGATGAGGGCGCCCGAGCCTTCGCCGACAACAAGGCCGTCGCGGCGTCGGTCAAAAGGACGAGGGGTATGCGTCGGATCGTCGTTCCAGTTGGTGCTGGTGGCAAAAAGCGTGTCAAAGATCGCGGCATCGGTGGCGTCGAGTTCCTCGCAGCCCCCCGCGATCATCAGCGTCTGTCTGCCTGAGGCAATCGCTTCGTAGGCCGATCCGATGCCCTGAGAGCCGGAAGTGCATGCCGAACTGGTCGTAATGATGCGGCCCTTGCAGCCGAAGGCGACCGAGATGTTCACCGGTGCGGTGTGCGACATCATGCGCACATAGGTCGTCGCGGTGATGCCGCGGCAGCTTTTGGTGAGAATCATGTGCGCGAGTTCTGCGACGGCTCTCGGCTGTCCGGCTGACGAACCGAAAGAGACGCCGCAGAGCGGAGAAGAGACTTCCGGAGAATCGAGCAGATTGGCATCCCGAAGCGCATCTCGGGCGGTTTTGACGGCCATCTGCGCTACGCGTCCCATTGAGCGCGTGCGTTTGCGGGTGAAGAATTCGGGGTCGAGTTCAAAGGGAGCGGCGGGCGCACCGACTCGGGTGTTGAGTCCCTGCAGGTCTTCCCACTCGGTCATATGCTGCACGCCGCTGCGGTTATGAAGCAGTGCGCTTCGCACATCCGCCCAGCTCGAACCCAGCGGAGAGATGGCACTCATGCCGGTAATAACGACGCGGCGCGCTGTCTGAGGAAGCTTCATCCGATCAGACCTCCAGAAACAGGGATAACGGCGCGGGTAACGTAGGCCGCGTCGTCGGAAAGCAGAAATGCTGCGACGGCAGCCACTTCATCAGGACTGCCGAGACGCCGCATCGGAATATAGGGAAGAATGCGTTCGCGGTCTTCCGCCGAAGCCATGGCGGTGTCGATAAGCCCGGGGGCAATGACATTGACCGTAATCGAACGGCTTGCAAGCTCTGCGGCCAGCGCTTTGGCCGCACCGATGACACCCGCTTTGGCTGCGGAGTAATTGGTTTGGCCGCGCGTGCCGGAGATGCCGGACACTGAACTCATTACCACAATGCGGCCGCGGCGCTTTCGGGCCATCGGCAGCGTGAGCGGCTGCAGGACGTTGTAAAAGCCCCCGAGATCAACGGCGAGAACCTGATCCCAATCTTGCGCCGGCATGCCGGCCAAGGGGCCGTCGCGGTTGATGCCGGCATTCAGAACAACGCCCCAATAGATGTCGTGGGCTTCAATATCGGCCGAGAGTGCTGCAGCTGCAGCTGCACGATCGGCGACATCGAAAAATAGCGCTCTGGGCGCGGTATTGAATTCGCGAAGTTCGGCGAGAAGTGCGTCGGCTTCTGCAGAGGGCTTTCTGCCGTGAACGACGACATCGTAGCCGTCTCGAGCCAGGCGAAGCGCCGCTGCGCGGCCGATGCCGCGGGTGCTGCCCGTAATGAGCACGGTGCGGCGATCAGACTGTGCAGTAGGAGACATCATTTTCTTATCGGTGTGTTTTCAAATACTGAGGCTGGCATTCTAGCGAGTACTGTCTTCGAGGCGCTCGAAATATCCGGCAGGCGGATTGAAGACATTGAGCGCTGCCGACCCCGCAGGGACGCGGCAGGGGGCGCCGCTCGCCCGCTCAATCAGCATGACTTCGCAGTCAAACTGCCAGAGTCCTTCATCGCTTTCAAATTTCTTTTGAACTCTGCAGAAAAGTTTGTCGCCCGGCGTGAAGAAAGCAATGGGCAGCGACATTCGGCGCGTGCCGAGAAGCAGACCCACAACGGGAGGCTCGCCGGCCAGGCGCTGCAGCCGACCGGCATAAATGCCGATGGTCTGCGCCATGATTTCAATTAATGCGACGGCGGGAAAACGCCCGCAGGCATCAGCAGCCAGAAAGTCTGCACGTACCAGGGTGACCGATTCGGCAGCGCAGTCATCAGCATAAAGCGCCGTATCGACAAAGCGCATGGGATCGCGCTGTGCGATGAGGTTCGCCGCCGGCATCGGGAAACTGAGCTCATTCGTGCTGATCATTGGTCAAGCTCCTGCCGAGCGGTAAAGAATAGAACGGCATTGCTGCCGCCAAAAGCAAATGCGGAGGCCAGCACGCCGGGAGCACCCGGCGAATCGAGCTTCGCGGTCAGGTCGCTGCTGGTGTTTTCCGGTCCGCTCAATGCCGCCCTAAAGGCTGCAGGGAGCTCAGGATCGGGGTGACTAGAACGGGAGAAATTAAGAGGCGTTGGTCCCAGACCTTTGAGAAGGCTCCACGCGACAGCAGCGTTAAAGGCGCCTGCACCGGCCAACTGATGACCGACATGGCGTTTGAGGCTGGCTGCGGATACGCCGGGAGCGGCAGACATCATGGCTCTTGCTTCCATGGCATCGTTTTGCGCTGTAGCGGTGCCGTGCAAAAGGGCAAAGCCGACAGGGTGCGGCGCACCATTGCGGATAGCCGCTTCGATGGCCGCACGAGCGCCTGCGCCTTCCGGGTGCGGGGCGCAGATATGATGAGCATCCGACGTTTCTCCCCAGCCGGCAAGCCGAACTTCAGGACCTTCATCGGGCATGCCGCCAAAATATGCCTGCTCAGTCTGGGCGAGCATCATCAGCAAAAATCCGCCGCCTTCGCCGAGATGCATGCCGGTTCGCCGCGCATCAAAAGGAAGCGCTCGGCCGGGGCTTCTGGCGCCCAGAGCAGAAAACCCCGCTTCGGTAAGCGGTGACTCAGCGTCTATTCCTCCCGCTACAACAGCCCGAACTCGACCGGTGAGAAGGAGCCTTGCGCCTTCCAGAATGGCTTTGCTCCCAGCCGTGCAGGCAGTGGAAACGCAATAGGCGGGCCCCGAAATCCCTGCGAGGCGGGCAGTGAGCGCGGCGACAGCGCCGATTTCAATAGGCATCCATTTGTCTGGAGCTTCAGTTTCAGGATGACTGCGCAGGACGGAGACGGTTTCGGCCGTGCCTGCGGCAGTGTTGCCGACGATAAGGCCGATGTCTGCAGGGGCAATGCCCGCTTGCAGCGCTTCGTCAAGCAGCGGAAGTGCTGCTGAGGCTGCGAGCCGAAGACTTCTGGCGGGGCGAGTAAAGGCTTTAAGTCCCGTTGTTCGGGCAGCTTCAGCAATGCGCCGATCCGCTTCCGCCAAATCGCTTTCGGGTACTCGCACATCACTCGGAGCGAGCTGTGCACAAAGGTCTTCTGCCGATGCAAGCTGCCGGAGCGTATCTTCGCAAGAACTGCCGAGCGCCGAGAGCAGTCGTGCACGGCGTATGACGACAGCAGGGCGCAGAGGCTTTTTGGCGCCGGCAATATTGGAGAGCGGGTCGGGGAAAGAAGTGCGTTGAGTACAGGCCGAAAAAGGCATACAAAAATCCATAGAAGCCATCGGCGCATTATATTGGGCGGCGTGACGGAGTCAGCTCATTCGGGCTGCTGCATTTCGCCGCGCCAAACTGCGTTTGCTGACAACTTTTTGAAAACTGACCCAATGCCTTTGATTCTCAGCCTTAAGAAAGCCGCCGCTGCCGGCATCTCATTACGCTTTATCCAGGTTCCTTTAGGGGAGGGTCTCCCTCTCGCACTGCGCTGCTGGATGCTCACCGCGGACGCTGACGGCATTCTCGGTCTTTCGTCAGTTTATTCGCAGGGCTGTATGGCCGATGAGGCAGCCGGGACGCTCTTAGCGAGCCAGCCAACGCCCGCTTCAGCCGCTGGAGAATCATATTTGGCGGCAGCCGCGGATCGACTCCATGCGTGGTGGGCCGGTGACGGGAGTGCTCTCAATGATGCGGATAAACTTTTTTCCAAACAGCTCCCAGGCACGGACTTTGAAAAGAGTGTCTGGGCGGCCGCGAGGCGGGTGCAGCCTGGCTCGTGCGCGTCCTACGGCGATATTGCGGGGGTAATCGGTGTGCCGCGAGGGGCTCAGGCTGTCGGGAATGCGCTTCGCCGCAATCCTGTTTTGCTGATGACTCCTTGTCATCGTGTGCTTCCGGCATCAGCGCTTGAAGCGGCTAAGCGGGCCAAACGACTCGGCGGCGCACCCTATGAAACCGTCGGCGGATTTTCGGGGGCCATGACCGGCCCCCTTACGGATCTCAAGCGGCACATGCTGATGTGGAAGGCCGAGCGCTTTGGCTCCGCCGAACCCGCATTGTTTTAAAAGATGATCTGCCGGTCACCTTATGGCTCGGCAAGTGACTGCAGGCGTTCAAGAACACACTTCAATACGCCGGACTCAGCCGCCGAAAGGAAGGCGCCGTCATGGATGCGTTCTTCGCGAACAATCTTTTTGAGAAGCGCAGCGGTGCCGGCAAATGAAAGTTCAGCAATATCCTTTGCGCTCGGACGTGCAGCAAAATTTTCGGGAAGTGCATTTTCAAGCATCTTCGCCGGAAAATGTGAGGTCCAGTCTTCCACGGCCTGCCAAAAGTTGACTGCAGCACGGTCATAGGCCACAAAGAAAACTCGCCCGTCCGAAGCGCTCGTCCATGCGCCGACCGAATGTTCATGAAGAAAATCGAGGAATCCGAGCACGCGCTGCAGCTGCGGGTCCTCGAGCATCTCGCGGCGGGTTCGCTCCGCGGTTTTCAGTGTTTCGTAGGTCTCAAGCAGAGGGTCTCTGCGGCAGACCTCCGCCGGATATTTCTTTTCGAGTTTCTCAAGCTTTTTAAGCAGCATCTGGTCGGGCGAAGCTCCGATGCGGTCAGCCAGAAGCAGTGCATAGGCGAATACATCGGCGAGCTCATCTTCCATTTGTTCATGCTTATCCCGGCATTCAAGATCATCGCCCGACCATTGAAAGACTTCGAGCAGTTCAGCCGCTTCAATGACAATGGATGCCGCTAAATCCTTCGGATTATGTTTGGGCGCCCAGCGGCGGGCGTCACGGAAAGCGAGCAGCCGGGCTGCAGTTTCGGCGGATATTGCCGGCGGCGGCAGTTTGGGATGGGATTGAGAGCTTTGGGCTTCTGAATGAGGGGGCAAAGACATAAACGACTGTTTACAGACAAAAGGGAGGCAGGTTTGAGTTTCAAGGTCTTCAATGCCGCTGAACGATTAAAATCACCGCGTCCTGCGGCGGCTCTGGACGCTGCAGGTGAAAATTATTTCTCATTGGAGAGTCCATGTCGAACCGTCTTCTTTGCCTGCTGCTGAGTGCCTCGCTTTTTGCCGCCGGTGCCGTCGAGGCTGCAGGCAATACCACGATTGAGTCCTTCAACAAAGCCAAGAAGATTCTTGAGCATCAGGTTTATCAGGATCACCGCATCACGTTTTACTGCCTCGCATCTTTCGATCGGGACAAGAACATTACGCTGCCCGAAGGCTTCGTGACGCCTGAACATCAAAAACGCGCCAAGCGCGTTGAATGGGAGCATGTCGTTCCTGCGGAAAACTTCGGCCGATTCTTCTCAGAATGGCGTGACGGGTCGCCCGAGTGTGTCGACTCCAAAGGGCGCAGCTTTAAAGGCCGCAAGTGTGCTGAAAAAGCGAGCAGGGAATACCGCTTTATGCAGGCCGATCTCTATAACCTCTATCCGGCTATCGGCGCAGTCAACGCCATACGCTCCAATTTCAACTACCAGATGCTTCCGGATACGGCGGCTACATTCGGTACTTGTCCGATGAAGGTGGCTAACCGCCGGGCCGAGCCGCCGGAATATACCCGCGGGCCGATTGCACGCTCAACGCTTTATATGGCTGAGGCCTATGCTGACGTTTATAAACTCTCCAATCAGCAGCGTCAGCTGATGGAAGCTTGGAACAAGATGTATCCCGCCGATCAGTGGGAATGCACGCGTGCTCAGCGCATTCAAAAGATTCAGAAAAATGAAAACCGATTTGTGACTGAAGCCTGCAGGAAAGCGGGACTTTAAAAACACAGTGAATACACATTCACCAGCGTTTTCAGGCGCGTTCATTTCCAAGAGCGGGAAGTGAACGCGCTTTTTCTATAGATTGACATGTCGGTAAACAAAGTCGTTCTACAATAAAGTACCTATGTCAACTTAAAAAGGAAACCAATTGCAAAACGAGCGGGAAATCCCTTAAGACAACGGCTAGTATAGTTGAACTTAATTTGATATCGAACGTTTCCGCAAGCGTTCACAGCCGGAAATGGTTCGATTGCTGTTTAAAAGGAATTTCCAAATGAAGAAAATCTTTACGAGCTCACCGCTCTCGCTCGATTTCGGTCTGCTTCTTCTGCGCGTACTGCTCGCGGCCGGGCTGCTCACGCACGGCATTGCCAAGATTGCCAATTTCTCTGCGCTGTCGACATCCTTTCTGGATCCGCTCGGTATTGGCGTGCTGCCGGCTCTGCTCGGCGCCATCTTTGCCGAAGTGGTCTGCTCGATTCTGGTTTTGATTGGGCTTTGGACTCGACTGACCGTCTTGCCGCTCATCTTCACTTTTATTGTGGTTTTCTTTGTGGTGAGCGGCGGCGCTGCGTTTGCGCAGCGTGAACTGGCGTACCTTTATCTTGCCGGCTGGGTTGTTCTTTTCTTCACCGGTGCCGGGCGCTTCTCGGTTGATGCACTGCGCTGCCCGCTCAAGAAGGCGGCAGCCTAAGGCCGCATCTCTGCGCCGCAGGATTTGTCGGCAGATGATTCTCCGCTTTAAAAGTTTCTGTGCGGGTGAATCTCTGCCGACTTTGTTTTTTAAGCAATAACCGATGGCTGTTGACACGCGTGTCGTTTTTAAGCAAACATTGCTTACCTCTTTGCCGGTAACGGCCGGCGGTGAAGTACGACAACCGGTCACAGCTCGCGTAAGATTCCCAACACTAGGGTGCATGGTGCGCCACTGAGAAAGACTCCTTGAAGGGCCTGAATGCAACGGATCTACGGATTTATCTGTGCTCACTCGCGAACAGCTGCTCTGGCGGTAGTTGTCATTTTGGGTGCTGAGGCAGCTTTCATTGGCTGGCAGAAAGCTCAGTATGATGAATTTATGGGGAGTTTGCTCACGCCAGGGGCTTTGGCCGAAGGCGTGCTCGCGGTGGGAGATCGGATGGATGACGGTATCTTCAGCCGAAGAGACCGCGTTCACTTCACCATTGCTTCGAGTCTATATTCCGACAACCCTTCAGCTCCGCCGCTCACGCTTGACTTTGATGTCACGGCCAACTTTGGCCCCTTTGGCTTAACAGGCGATATTTTTGTCCTCAATGCAACGACGGGAAGTGCCAAGCTGCTCAAAATGCTCGAAGGCACCCATCCTCGTCTTTCCATTCGCTGGAGCCGCTCGGTTTTCGATGCTGCACTGAAGATTGCAGCAAGCGCTGCGCCCTTTGACATGCGGCTCAATTTCGTGAAGCCCGGTGTAGGCCCCATTTCTTGGCGACTTGCCGCCCCAAAGCCCGTGGAGTGCTCATTAAAGCTCCCTAAGCAGGGGTCTCTCTCTACAGTCTGCACGGCCCCAGCGCTGTTGGTGAGTCTTACGGATCCGGCAGCCAATATTTCTGAAGTCCGGCTCACGCGTGCATCCTTTGACGGCATCGCCCTCAAAACTGACCCAACGATGGCGCTGCCGGCAGCTGGCGCGAAGGATGAGACTCTTCCTGCCGATGCGGCCGATGACAGCCAATCCTCAGAGCGAGCGCTCTGGTATGTGGAAAAAGCGGAACTTAAAGCCGACGAACTGGATTTCTCTTCGGGTGACTGGCGCGGGATCTTTAAGGTCTTGATGCGGAAGTTCTCTGCTCAGGCGCATCAAGATCCGACTCCGGCAGAGGCCCTTGACGGCAGCTACAGCGCCTTTGCTCAAAAAGCGACGCTCAGAGTGACGAACCACAAGGGAGATCTAGAGCGCCATCTGAATGCTGAAGACTTCCGCATGAAGATGAAGGCGGCTGATGTCCCATTCAAGCTTTTCGGCGCAGTTGACGACGAAAGCATTGAGGAAACGCTCGATGCTGCCGGTCCGATGCATTTTGAACTCACGGAGTTCGGTTTCAGATCCGGGCCCAAGGGTGCCCAGAAAACTTCGGCTTCAGGCGTTCTTGAAGCCCGCCGCTCGGGCGGCAAGCTTCCCGAGACAGAGCTCACGCTTTCAGCTCAGCTGCCCGAACCTGTTCTGGAAATTGTGGACACTATTGTTCGAGGGGCGCGCCCAGATGCCCGCGGGCAGTCTGTGAAGCGCTTTATGACGCCCAAAGATCTGCCTGAAGGCCGAGTATGGGAACTCAAAATGAAGGAGTCTCGGCGCGGCTCGCTGACAGCTCGATCGTTCACGGTAGACAACATCGAGCCTTGAGCACTTAGGTTTAGGCAGCAGTCTTCATGCTGAAGACCTGTCATCTATGCAAACCTGCGCACATTTTGCGGGATTTGCGTATTTTTGCTGAGCTTATGTTTACTTTTCCCGGTGATGGCTAATGACCTTATCTCATTGTCACACAGGGAATTTCGCATTGCCTGGCCAGGCGTTCAGTTAAAAAAATGTGTTGGAAGAATTCGTTCGACAGCGTAGAATAAAGACCTAGAAAATACGCATAAGCACCTAACTCTCTCGACTAAGACGCGACTCGGCGCGGCGTCGATATTTCCCAACACATAAAAATGACATCCACCGCCTCGCCCGAAAAAAATAAAAGTATTCTGAAAAACGCTCCGCGGAAACGCTCGGCTGCTGCGGTTGGGACATCTTCTTTAAGGAGTGTCCCGCAGGCCGAGACACTCGCGATGCGTACCGCGGCGGCTCCTGATCGGCCGCATCTGCTCCCCGGCTGGCAGGATCCCGTGGATCCTGCCGCATTGATGGCGCTTCGCCGTGAGATTCACCGCACCGCTGAGATCGGCTGGGCGGAATTCATCTCAACGGCGCGTCTGGCGCAGGCTTTTGAGACTGAAGGCTTCAAGATTACCTATGGTCCGGACTTCATTTCCCCGCAGTTCGTGCGCGGGCGCGATGCCGCTGAAGTTGAAAAAGGCCGGCTTTTTGCCATGCAGAACGGTGTTCCTGCCGGACTGATGCGCCGCATGGGCGATTATCCCGGTCTCATTGCTGAATGGGACACTGGTCGTCCGGGCCGTACGCTGGCCATTCGCGTCGAGCTCGACGGTATAGCGGTTGAGGAGCCCGAATCGCTCGCGCATTTGCCTTACCGGGACGGCTTTTCGTCCATTCGCCGCGGTGTGATGCATGCCTGCGGCCATGACGGACACCAGGCGGCTGCCATCGGACTCGCTAAATTCATTCATGCCAATGCCGAACGGCTCTGCGGCCGCATCCGCTTTATCTGTCAGCCGGCAGAAGAAGGTTCTCGCGGTGCCTATCCGATTCTTCAGGCCGGCGTGCTTGACGACGTTGACATGATTATCTGCGGGCACATCGCGCCCGAGCTCGAACTCGGCACCGTTGTTGCTGCTCCGCGCCGGCTTCTCTCCACTACCAAGATTGACTTTGAATTCACTGGCCGTGCGTCGCATGCCGGTTCGCACCCGCAGACCGGCCGCAATGCGCTGCTGGCAGGAGCGGCTGCCTCGCTCGCCATCATGGCGCTGCCGCGGCATGCAGACGGTATGACGCGCGTTAATGTGGGTCAGCTTCATGCCGGCGAAGGCCGCAACATTGTGCCTTCTCACGCCTGGATGGAAGTAGAGGTACGCGGCGAAACCGGAGAGATCAATCGTGACCTGACCGCCGAGGCGCTGACGCGCGCACAGGGTGCTGCCATGAGCTTTGGGGTGGAATGCCGAAAGCGCATTGTGGGTGAAGCTATCGACTACCAGCCCGAGGCGTCAACCACTCAGCTGCTTACCGTCTGCGCTCGTCGGGCCCGCGGATGCAGCAAAGTGCTGCCGACATGGAACTGCGACTATTCTGACGACGGTACACTCCTCATTCGCCGTGTGCAGGAGCAGGGCGGCAAAGGCGGGTACTTCCTCGTCGGCGGCGCACTCTCTTCAAGTGCTCTGAAACCCGCTGTCGATTTTGATGAAGCCGCGGTGATTACGCTTTACGACACGTGGGCCAATCTGATTACCGCAGTGCTCGGCAATTGGCGCTGAGGCTGAAGCCGATGAAATCAATCGGCCGCCTCTCGTGCTCAAAGAGGCAGCCGATTTTGCCGAGATGCCCGCTAATCCATTTGAAAAGCGGGTGCGTTTACAGCGATCAGAATCCGGGAATGACAATGCCCTTGTACTTTTCCTTGATCCAAGCGGCAATCTGCGGCTGCTGATAGGCTTCAACGAGCTGCTTCACCCAGGGTTTCCCAAGATCCTTCGTGTTTACGACGATGTTGCAGACGTACGGTCCGTCGGCATCTTCGACCAGAATGCCGTCACGCGTGGGATTGAGGTTGGCAACATAGGCGTAGTTGCCGTTAACGGCCGAAATCGTCAGGTCATTGAGCGAATGCGGCAGCTGAGCGGCTTCGAGTTCAACGAACTTGAGATCTTTGGGATTCTCAACAATATCGAGCACTGAAGGCGTGTAGCCCACACCCTTGCGCAGCTTAATAACGCCGCCCTTTTCAAGCAGGAAAAGTGCGCGGCCGCCCATGGCCGGATCGTTCGGGATGCCGACCGTGGCGCCCTTAGGCGCTTGGGCAAAACTCTTCACTTTCTTCGAATAGAAGGCCATCGGCAGCGTGAAGCCCTTGCCGGCGACGCTCAGGTGGTAGCCGCGGTCTTTGATGGTCTGCTCCATGAACGGAATGGTCTGAAAGATATTGGCGTCAAGGTCACCCGAATCGAGGGCTGCATTTGGCTGAATGTAGTCTTGGAATTCAAAGATCTGAATGTCGAGGCCTTTGGCTTTAGCCAGCGGCACGACTTGTTCGAGAATTTCGGCTGCCGGGCCGGCAGTGACGCCGACGCGGAGTTTCTTGAGATTCCCGGCATCAGCGGCAAAAGCGGTGCTGCCCGCAAAAATGGAGGCAAAAGGCAGCAGTGCGGCTGCCAGTGCGATGTCGCGGCGTTTCATAGTGTTGGTTCCTCTCTCTTTTTTGATATGGGTCGAACGTTCGAATATCGAGCGGTCGCCGTGCTAATGAAATGCAGTCTATGCACGGCGGGATCGGTCTGAAGAAAGATCTGACGGTTCATTGCGGTATTGCCTGACGGCTTGAGACTTCTGCCGCAGGGTTATTGAGGGTTTGAAGGACCGCGGCAGATCGCTTGGGAGAGGGTATCGGCAGGTGTTCGGTGATGCCTTTATGAGAAAAAGTCGTCTCATCTGCTGTTTTCATATACGGGAGAACCCGAAATCGGCGCATTTCATAGCCTTGACGGTCATTCCTGTAAGGTTCGGGAAATTTTTCCCGCGCAGAATGCCTTCATCCAATTGCCGTAGACCGACGGGAGCTTTCGTTTTTGAAGCACCGTCTCAGGCATGAATAGACCCAACAAAAGAGGATTCATAAAAAATGATGAAGACCACCATTGCCGCCGCGCTTGCTCTCGTCGTCGCCTCCGGCGCCGCCATGGCTGAATTCAAGGACTTCACGGTCAATGGCGACCTCGTGACCAAGGGACAGCAGGAGGCCGTTGCAACGGAAGCCATCTCGAATAATCCCAATCCTCATGCCGCCATTGCGAATCCTCAGATTGAGGATCAGGTGCGCCAGATGGTCATCGAGTACAAGGTGATGAGCCAGTACGCGAAGAAGGAAGGCCTCGACAAGCAGCAGGCCGTCAAGGATGACATCGAACGCATGACCGACATGGTTCTGATGAAGCATGCCGTTAATGAGTACGTCAAGAAGAATCCGGTTACCGAAAAGGAACTCAAGGACGAATATCAGAAGGAAAGCGATCGCTGGGGCAAGACCGAATACCGCGTCCGTCACATTCTCGTGAAGACGCAGGACGAAGCCAAGCAGATCATCGATCAGATCAATAAGGGTGCATCCTTTGCGAAGATCGCTGCTGAAAAGTCTCTGGACGAAGAAAGCAAGGACCGCGGCGGCATTCTTGATTGGACCTCTGCTTCGGTCTTTACCGGCCAGCTCTCGAGCGCCATCATGGGCCTCAAGAAGGGCGAAATGGATAAGGCTCCGGTGCAGTCCCCGGCTGGTTTCCATGTGGTGAAGGTTGAGGATGTTCGTCCGGCTGAACTCTATCCGAAGTATGAAGCCCGCAAGGAAGAGCTCCGTCATATCCTTCTGCAGCGCAAGGTTCAGGCCTTCATTCATGAACAGGTTCTGCGCGCTGAAGTGAAGGACGCCAAGTAATCCTGATTCAGGAGATCGCGGCCGGCCTTTGGCTGGATCGCGTTCTGCGGCGAAAACGCCGCTCGTGCCGTTCTCCCTGGGTGTTTTCGGGTGAGAGTGGTCAGCGGGCGGCGTTTTTCGTACATGCTGCGCAAAGACAAATGCCCGGACGCAGCGGCAAGGACCCCGAAAGCAAAAGAAGGTCGAGAGCACCTCAATCGGCCTCAAGAAGGAGACCATCCTGTGACAGCAGAAATTGGGCAGTATGCCCTTATATTGGCGCTCATGGTGAGCGCCGTCGGCGGTGTGCTGACCCTTGCCGGCGCCGAATTAGCGAGCAGAAGCTGGATGCGCGTCGGCATGGCTGCCGCTGCCGTTCTTGCCGTTCTGGCAACCATTGCGATCGGCGCTCTGGCCTGGGGCTTTGTCGAAAGCGATTTTTCTATTCTGAATGTCGCCCGCAACTCCAATATTGCGCTCCCGTGGTATTACAAGCTCGCGGCTGTGTGGGGTTCACACGAAGGCTCAATCCTCTTTTGGGTGACGACGCTCGCGTGGTGGATTTTTGCTGTTGCGCTTTCAGCCCGTCATCTGCCTGAACGCGTGCTTGCGCGCATTCTCGGCACGCTCTTCATCATCACTTTCGGGCTGTACCTCTTTATCCTCACCACTTCGAATCCGTTCCTGCGGCTCTTTCCGCCGGCCGAGGCCGGTGCGGACCTTAATCCGCTTCTGCAGGACCCGGGGATGATCTTCCATCCGCCGCTCCTTTACTTAGGTTATGTGGGCTTTGCCGTTCCTTTTGCTTTTGCCGTTGCGGCACTGCTGGGCGGCCGTCTGGACGTCGCTTGGGCGCGGTGGATGCGTCCGTGGACAACGGCTTCATGGGTGCTCCTGACGCTCGGCATCAGCCTCGGCTCTTACTGGAGCTACTACGAGCTTGGCTGGGGCGGCTGGTGGGCCTGGGATCCGGTGGAAAATGCTTCACTGATGCCGTGGCTGACAGGCACGGCATTGATGCACAGTCTCGCGGTGACCGAGAAGCGGGGAGCCTTCAAGATTTGGACGGTTTTCCTCGCCATTCTGACTTTTTCACTTTCTCTTTTGGGCACGTTCCTCGTGCGTTCGGGCGTTCTGACGAGTGTTCATGCTTTTGCGTCAGACCCGGCCCGAGGCATGTTTATTCTTATTTTCCTCGTGATTGTGATCGGCGTGTCCTTCCTGCTTTTTGCCTGGCGGGCCGGCTCGGTCGCATCGGCGGCGTCCTTCTCGGGACTGTCGCGCGAATCGCTCCTCATGGGAAACAATCTGCTCCTCGTCGCCGGTATGGCGATCGTGCTCTTAGGCACGCTTTATCCGCTTTTCCTGGATGCTGTCGGAGGCGGCCGCATCACCGTGGGCGGGCCGTACTTTGAGAGCGTCTTCGGCAGCGCGATGGTGCCGCTTGCATTCCTTGTGCCGGTGGGTGCTGTCTGTGCTTGGAAGTCGCAAAGCATTGACCGCATGGGTCGTCTGCTGGGACTGCCGCTTGCTCTAGCGCTTGTTTTGGGACTCCTCACGCCGGTTCTTCTGGGGGCCTGGTCGACCGTGATGGCGCTTGCTGCATTCCTCGCCTATTGGATTGTCTTCGGCGCCGCTGCCGACTGGGTGCGCTACGCCCGTACGGCCCGTGCGCAAAAACGCAGTGTGTTCGGACAGACGCTTCCCTGGTGGGGCATGCATATTGCCCATCTGGGGCTTGCGCTGCTCATTTTCGGCGCGGCTGCCAACGGGATTTATCAGGTGGAGCGAGGGGCGGCTATGCAGCCGGGTCAGACTGTGCAGGTGCGCGACGTTACGCTTCGCTATGACGGCTGGAGCGAATACCGCGGTCCCAATTACACGGCCGCTAAAGGCGTACTGACGATCGTCAATGATCAGGGCAAAGAATTCGAGCAGCTTTTCCCGGAAAAACGCAACTACGACGCCGTGCAGAACATGACGATGACGGAGGCGGCCATTCTTCATCGACTGACCGAAGACATCTACGTGTCGCTTGCTTCGCCTACCCCTGACGGGGAAGGCTGGGTGGTGCGCGCTTATGTGAAGCCTTTTGTGACACTCATCTGGATCGGTACGCTCTTCATGGCGCTGGGCGGACTCCTCGCAATGGCAACGCGTTCGACCAGAGCGCCTCAACTGCGTGAAATGGGAAAGCGCGCTGCAATTTCAGCAGCCGGCACCGCTGCGGCATGCTGCGTTTTGGCGATGCTTGCTGCCCCGGCATCAAGCTATGCGGCAGAGCCGCTCATGGGATCCGTCACGGCTACCGAAAAATCCAAAGCGGCAGCAGCTTTCCTGGACTCAGCGCCCTCACTGGGAACCGTTGAAAATTCGGCCGATGCCTTTGCTAACCTGAAAACGGCTGAAGCTAAGCCCTCTGAGTTTGATCCGGCAGCCAATCCTCGCGTGCACAACATTGCATCTCAGCTTCGGTGCCTGGTTTGTGCCAACGAAACTATTGCGGAATCGAATGCTCAGCTGGCAGTGGATCTGCGTCGAGAAGTGGCCGAGCAGGTTAAAGCCGGCCGTACAGATGACGAAGTGGTGGCTTTCATGGTCGAGCGCTACGGCGACTATGTTCTCTTTAAGCCGCCCTTTAAGGCCAAGACCTGGCTTTTGTGGCTCGGGCCGATTGCATTCGTGTTTCTGGCCTTCTGGGGCATGGTGCGCATAGTGCGCATCCGCCGAGAAGATGCGAAAGCCCGCAGGCTTGCTGCATCTGCAGAGTCGCTCGCCTGCGCCAAGGCTTTCCTCAGAGGTGAAGTCGAATATGTCGACGGCGGCTTCGCTACCCGGCAAAGTTCGCTCAAGCATGGCGTTCAAACTCGCGGAGCATCAGAATGAAATACGAAGTGATCTTCTGCATTTTTGCGCTCGTCCTGACGGCGGGCGTTGTGGGTGCCTTTGCTTGGGCGCTGCTCGGTCACTCCAAGGGCGGCCGTGCTGAAGAAGCGCGCACGGCTGATAATCTTGCGGGACTTCGCGAAGAGTATGCCCATCTTGTTGAACAGCAAGCGGCCGGCCGTCTGACGCAGTCTGCATTTGCAGAGCGAGAGGATGAGCTTGCGCTCCGCGTACTCGAGGAGACTGAGGAAACGAAGGATTCCGCCGATCCGTCGCAGGTGCGCAAGGACGCGGACAATGCCCGCACGTCGCTCATTACGACAGCGGCGGTTGCGGTGATGATTCCGGCGACAGCGGTGGGTGCTTATCTTTGGTACGGCGACTTTTCCGCACTGGATGAGCGTGCTGTCGAACAGGTTCGCTTGGCTGCGCAGGCGGCGAAGTCTGAGCGCGACATGCAGGGCACGATGGCTTCGCTTGAAAAAGCCGTTCAGAGCAACAAGGACAATCTTGAAGCGTGGGAGCTTCTGGCTGAGCAGTACAACGCGACTGGAAACTTAAGTCAGGCGGCGATCGCCTTTGAAAACGTGGTGCGGCTTGCGCCGAAAAACGCCAACGCCTGGGCTGAGCTCGCCGACTTGACCATTGCACTTAATCCGTCCGATCTTTTGAAGGCCGGTGAGATGGCAGAGAAGGCGCTCGCAGTCGATCCTTGGCACCAGAAAGGTTTGATGATCGGCGCGGCAGCGGCCTTTGAACGCGGCGACTATGCTCATGCGGCTGTGCTTTTCGACCGTTTGAGAAAACAGATCCCGGCAGGCAATGAAGTCCATGACGCGCTGACGCAGCAAATCGAGATGACGCTCGCGGCAGGCGGCCTCAAGGCAATTCCCAAGGATGACGTGGGTGAGAAGCCCGAAACGGACCTGGAGAAGATGATGAAATTAGGGGGCGGCATGCAGCAGGCGCCTGAGCGCGGTCAGGACGGCGTGGGATTGAATCCGCTTAAACGCTGAAATCCTCCATACGAATAAAACGATCAAGGCTAAAAAGGCCGGAGCATCGCAAAATGGTGCGTCGGCCTTCTTTATTTGAATTCGAGTCTGTATTGAAAGGCAAAATAATAGGTGCTCAAAGTCTTTTCAGACGGTGTTTTCGAACCTGCTGCAACTCCTGTTTTCTGGCCGACCAACGTTGAAAAAGAAGCGAATCGAACAACCAAATCACTTGAATTTCAACCAATTGGTCGACAAATGATCGACACATTGAGAGTGGTTGATAAGGTCGGGGTTGGGGAAGGTAATTTACCTAGATGAGCAGAGGCGAGCGCAAACAGGTCATGGATAGACTTTTCGCCGTACTGCGGTCGGAGTGTGCTTGCAGCCACGCATCATTGGTGCCTAAGAGACACTTTTCGGTGCATGCCGGTTTCTTTCAGACTCTGTTTATCCCTTTCCGAAAAAATGGATGGCGGATACAGACCGGGAGGAGCATTCGAAAGCGGCCTTGAGGACTGAACTTATTGCGGTCCTCGAACCAGCCTTCGAATGCACCTCTCCCCAAGCTTTGATTTACCGATCTCGCTCAGCCGCAGCATCAAGAAACAGAACACAAAACGGAAGGGTATCCATCGTGGCACTTATTGCGAAAACTCGACCTCAAGCGGCGCTCGTACTGGCCGACGGCACGGTCTTTCAGGGTGAAAGTACCGGTGCGGCAGGTCTTACGGTTGGCGAAGTTGTCTTCAACACCTCGATGACGGGTTATCAGGAAATCCTCACGGATCCCTCCTACACGGGCCAGCTCGTGACGCTTACCTGCGCGCACATCGGCAATGTCGGCGTTAATCCCGAGGACATGGAAAGCAATGCCATTCACGCAGCGGGTTTGATTGTCAAGGCGGCTGCTGATGTGCCGAGCAATTGGCGCGCTCGCCAAAGTCTCCCGGAAGCTTTGAAGGATGCCGGCGTGAAGGCGATCTGCGGCATTGATACGCGTGCGCTGACCATTCATCTGCGTACGACCGGTGCTCAGGCCGGCGCGATCATCGCCAAGCAGATGGGTGATGAGCTCACCGATGAGGATCTGCAGCAGGCGCTTGAAGCTGCCCGCAGCTGGGGCTCAATGGCCGGCCAGGATCTGGCAAAGACCGTTACGACCGATCATGTCTATGACTGGACGGACGGCAGCTGGGAGCCTTCGCGCGAGGGCGAGCCTGCCGGGTTCCGCCGCGCAGCGGTTTTCCCGTATCACGTCGTTGCCTATGACTTCGGCATCAAGACCAATATCCTGCGCCTCCTTGCGGATCGCGGCATCCGTGTGACGGTCGTGCCGGCTCAGACGCCCTTTGAAGAAGCGATGAAGCATCAGCCCGACGGCATCTTCCTTTCGAACGGTCCCGGCGATCCTGCGCCTTGCACATACGCCATTGAGGTGGCGCACAAGGCCATCGCGGCCAAGCTGCCGCTTTTCGGCATCTGCCTCGGTCATCAAATCATGGGGCTCGCCGTCGGTGCGAAGACCCTCAAGATGAAGTTCGGCCATCACGGCGCCAATCACCCGGTGGAAAACGTTGAAACGAAGCGTGTCTACATCACGAGTCAGAACCACGGTTTTGCGGTGGATGCCGATACACTGCCGGCCAATGCCCGTGCCACGCACCGCTCCCTCTTTGATGGCAGTCTGCAGGGCTTTGAGCTCATTGGACAGCCCGCATTCTGCTTCCAGGGGCATCCGGAAGCGAGTCCCGGTCCGCACGATATTGATGTGCTCTTCGAAAAGTTTGCGAAGAGCCTCGCCGGCCGCCGTGCCGGCTGATGGGCCCAGCGAAGTCGACAAAGCACAGAACAAACGAACTAGAAGCGAATCATGGCGAAGCGTACAGACATTCAATCTATTCTTATCATCGGTGCCGGTCCGATCATCATCGGTCAGGCATGTGAATTCGACTATTCGGGCGTGCAGGCCTGCCGCGTGCTGCGCGAAGAGGGGTATCGCGTTATTCTCGTGAACTCCAACCCCGCAACCATCATGACCGATCCGAAGACGGCGGATGCGACCTACATCGAACCGATCACTTGGGAAACGGTGGCGCGCATCATCGAAAAAGAACGTCCGGATGCGATCCTGCCGACGATGGGCGGCCAGACGGCGCTCAACTGCGCAATGGATCTCGTTCACCACGGCGTCCTCCGCCGCTGGGGCGTTGAACTGATCGGCGCCACTCCGGAAGCCATCGACAAAGCCGAAGACCGCGAACGCTTCAAGAAGCTGATGACCGAAATCGGTCTTGAAAGCGCGCGCTCGGGTGCTGCTCATACGCTCGAAGAAGCATTTGCTATTCAGAAGACCGTCGGTTTCCCGGCGGTGATCCGTCCGAGCTTTACGTTGGGCGGCACTGGCGGCGGCATTGCCTACAACATGGACGAGTTCCTGGAGATCGTTTCGCGCGGTCTTGAATTGTCGCCCACCTCGGAAGTGCTCATTGAAGAGTCGCTTCTCGGCTGGAAGGAGTACGAGATGGAGGTGGTCCGCGACAAGGCGGACAACTGCATCATCGTCTGCTCGATCGAAAACCTGGATCCGATGGGCGTTCATACCGGCGACTCCATTACGGTCGCTCCCGCACAGACGCTCACCGATAAGGAATATCAGGCGATGCGCGATGCCTCGATGGCGGTGCTTCGTGCGATCGGCGTGGATACGGGCGGTTCGAACGTCCAGTTTGCGGTTAATCCGCAAAACGGCCGCATGATCGTCATCGAAATGAATCCTCGTGTTTCGCGTTCGTCTGCTCTGGCCTCAAAGGCTACGGGCTTCCCGATTGCGAAGATCGCAGCCAAGCTCGCCGTGGGATATACGCTTGACGAACTGAAGAACGAAATGACGGGCGGAAAGACCCCGGCGTCGTTTGAGCCTGCCATTGACTACGTGGTCACCAAGGTGCCGCGCTTTGCTTTCGAGAAATTCCCCGCTGCCGACGATCGCCTCACCACGCAGATGAAGTCGGTGGGCGAAGTCATGGCTATCGGCCGTACGTTCGAAGAATCTCTGCAGAAGGCGCTCCGCGGTCTCGAAACCGGCAAGTGCGGTCTGGATCCCATTACTACCGACCGTTCGAAGATTCTGTGCGAAATTGCCGAACCCGGACCGGAACGCATTTTCTATGTGGCCGACGGCTTCCGCATCGGCATGACGGTGGAAGAAATCTTCGAGCTTTCAAAGATTGATCCCTGGTTCCTGCGCCAAATTGACGACCTCGTGAAAGTGGAAGCGTCTATTGCCGGCCACAATCTCAATGAACTCGATGTCGACGACTTCTGGGCATTGAAGAGCCGCGGGTTCTCCGACAAACGCATCGCCAAGCTGCTGGCAGACTGCCACGAAAATGAAGTGCGTGAAGCTCGCCGAGTGCTCGGCGTCGAACCCGTTTATAAGCGGGTGGATACCTGCGCAGCGGAATTTGCCACCACCACGGCGTACCTCTATTCAACCTTTGAACGAAGCCGCATCAGCGAAGCTGATCCTACCGACAAGAAAAAGGTGATCGTGCTGGGCGGCGGTCCCAACCGCATTGGTCAGGGCATTGAATTCGACTACTGCTGCGTGCATGCTTCCATGGCGCTTCACGAGGACGGGTGGGAGTCGATCATGGTGAACTGCAATCCGGAAACGGTCTCCACCGACTACGACACTTCCGATCGTCTCTATTTCGAACCGGTGACGCTCGAAGACGTGCTCGCCATTTGTGAAATTGAGAAGCCCCAGGGCGTGATTGTGCAGTACGGCGGTCAGACGCCGCTCAAAATCTGCCGTGAACTCGAAGCCCACGGCGTGCCCATCATCGGCACAACGCCCGACGCGATTGACTGCGCGGAAGACCGCGAACGCTTCCAGAAGCTCATCAATCAGCTCGGTCTGCTGCAGCCGCCCAACCGTATTGCGCACACGGAAGAAGAAGCGCTTGCCAAGGCCGAAGAAATCGGTTACCCGATTGTCGTTCGTCCGAGCTACGTTCTCGGCGGCCGTGCGATGGAAATCGTGCATACGCCCGAGCGCCTCGTCAAATACATGCGCGAGGCTGTGAAGGTAAGCCCGGAAGAACCGGTGCTCCTCGACCGGTTCCTCGACGATGCGGTTGAAATGGACGTTGATGCGGTCTGCGACGGAGACGTCGTAGCTGTTGCCGGCGTCATGGAGCATATTGAACAAGCCGGCGTGCACTCCGGCGATTCGGCCTGCTCGCTGCCGCCCTACAGTCTGGCGCCGTCGCTCGTTGCGGAAATTCGCCGCGAAACCCGCGAACTCGCCAAGGCGCTCAAAGTGGTCGGCCTCATGAACGTGCAGTTTGCCGTTAAGAATGCCCACACCGAAGAACCTGTGGTGTACGTGCTGGAAGTGAATCCCCGCGCTTCGCGTACCGTGCCGTTTGTTTCCAAAGCAACGGGCCACCAGCTCGCCAAGATCGCCGTGCGCTGCATGGTGGGCGACAAGATCGCCGATCAGGGTCTGACGGTTGAAGAGCTCGAGAAGGCGCCGAAGTACTTCTCCGTCAAGGAAGCGGTCTTCCCGTTTGCGAAGTTTATGGGGGTCGATCCGGTTCTCGGGCCGGAAATGCGCTCCACGGGCGAAGTGATGGGCATCGGCAGCGACTTCGGCGAAGCGCTTCGCAAGAGTCAGCTTGCCGCGGCCTCTAAGCTGCCGTCTTCGGGGCTGTGCTTCCTCTCTGTGCGCGACAGCGATAAGCCCAAGGTGACGATCGCAGCCCACGAACTTCATCACGCCGGCTTCAAACTGATTGCCACAGCAGGTACGGCCAGAGTCATTCAAGCGGCCGGCATTCCCTGCCGCAGCGTGAGCCGTGTGCATGAAGGCCGCCCCAACGTCATTGACCTCATCAAGAATAAGGAGATCAACCTTGTCGTGATGTCGGTGGCCGAGCATGAGCACGAACTCGACGACGCCCGTGCCATTCGGCAGGTCTGCCTCGCCGAGCAGACGACGTATTACACAACAATGGCCGGCGGCCTGGCCGCTGCCGAAGGTATCCGCCGCAGCGAACTCTCCGAAAAGGTTCGTGATCTGCAGCATCTTCAGGCCGGCGTAGTGGATTAATACGTATATCTGAATCGAGCCCAACAAGCAAAGCCGCCGCAGCGCCTGACACAGGTGCTTCGGCGGCTTTTGCTATTGATGAAGGGCGCTTTGAGCGTGATGTCCGCGCAGATCACCTGACCAGCCGCTCTGTTTTTGAGGGATGCGGAGAAGAAACAACGGGGTTGTCGCCATTGATTCCTAAAGGGAAAAGGCATTGGCGCACCGCAGGGGTGTCGTTCGGCTGCTATGCTGCTTCGTATTCATCCCATTTGGTCGTATGCTGCCATGAACTTCGAAACTTTCCCTTCAGCTGCTCATAGGGATAAAGACGGCTTATTCCTCGAGAATTCTTCGGAAAATTTCCAAAAGAGTCTGGCTACTTCATTTGCCGATGCGGCTATTCCTTCGGAAGCCGGACTGCGGACAACCCTTCTCGCCAACGATCCGATTCGTCATTTAAAAATACTGACGGCGATTGACGATGAGCTTAGCCATGCTAGCTCCTTTTCTATCAGCGTTGCCTTTATCACGAAGTCCGGCATTGCGCCGCTCCTTCTGACGCTGCAGCGTCTTGCGGCCGAGGGTGTGCATGGGCGCATTCTTACGACCGATTATCTCTATTTCACTGAACCCGGCGCATTGCGGCAGCTTCTGGCACTGCCCAATTTAGAGGTTCGAATTTTTCGCACGCAGGGGGCGGCAGGGTTTCACACCAAAGGCTATATCTTTCACAGCTCCAATAATCTTCTGCGGATCATCATCGGCAGCTCCAATTTAACGCTCTCGGCGCTCACGACCAACCGCGAATGGAATACGCGCATCGTTGCTTGCGAAAGAGGTGAGCTCGCTCAGTCGATCCTCGCCGAATTTGATTCTCTTTGGTCCGATGCCGCATCCCACGATGCAGCGCTGGAAATGGAAGCGTATGAGCGGGAATATCGTCAGCTCGGCGCTGCTCAGCTCGAAGCCCGCAAGGCAGCGGTCAATGCTCAGCCAACGATTAAGCCGGGCTGCGCGGAGCCCAATTCCATGCAGCAGGCTTTTCTCGCTCGGCTTAAAGCACTCAGAAGCAATGGGGCTGAGCGCGCACTGCTGATTTCTGCTACCGGTACGGGCAAAACCTTTGCAGCCGCCTTTGCGGTGCGCGATGCCATCGCTCAATTTCAGCGTACCCCTTCAGCCCACGCTCCTAGAGACCGAGAATGCCGACATTCGCAGCGCTTTCACATGCTCTTCATTGTTCACCGAGAGCAAATTGCGCGGCAGGCTTTGAAGAGTTTCCGCATTGTTTTGGGTGATGCCGCTGGTTCCTTCGGGCTGCTTTCGGGAAATGAAAAAGCGTCGGGATGCGACTTTGTGTTTGCCACGATGCAGACGCTTGCCAAGACGGCGGTGCTCCAGGCGTTTCCTAAAGATGCCTTTGCCTTCATCATCATTGATGAAGTGCACCGAGCAGGCGCGGAGAGCTATCAGCGCATCATGAATTGGTTCAAACCAGCCTTCTGGCTCGGGATGACGGGCAGTCCGGAGCGAACGGACGGCTTTGATATTTTCAAACTCTTTGACCATGTCATTGCGCATGAGATTCGTCTCTCCGAAGCCCTTGAAGAGAATCTTTTAACGCCCTTTCATTACTTTGGGCTCTCTGCCGGAACGGAAGACGAGACGGGCGAAGGAGCAGGTCAGCTGCCGGATTTCACAAATCCGAATTGGCCTGAGCGCATCGAGCACGTTATCCATCAGGCGGAGTATTTCGGCTCCTGCGGTGACCGCGTGAAAGGCTTAATTTTTGCGGGCAGTCTCGAAGAAGCTCGCGCCGCTGCGGCCGCTTTCACGCGTGCAGGGCATCCGACGATTGCGCTTGACGGTCAAACCGCTCAGGACGAGCGCGAAGCAGCGATTGAGCGGCTCACGCACGGCATGGGTCCCAATCGGCTCGAATATATTGCTACGGTTGATATTTTTAACGAGGGAGTGGATATTCCTGAGGTCAATCAAATTCTGATGCTGCGCCGCACGGAAAGCGCAATTGTGTTTGTGCAGCAGCTCGGCCGCGGGCTGCGCCGTGCCGCCGACAAGGAATATGTGATTGTGCTCGACTTTATCGGAAACTATGAGAAAAACTATCTCATCGCGACAGCGCTTTCGGATGATCGCTCGTATTCGAAAGAAAAGCTTCGCCGCTTCGTGACGACGGGGGCTGAGCGCATTCCGGGGGCTTCCTCAATCCACTTTGACGAGGTGGCCCGCAGCCGTATTTATCGGGCAATTGACAGCGCGTCCCTGAATTCCGTTCGACTGCTTCTGGATGCCTACAAACTTTTGAAATATAAGCTTGGCCGGATACCCGAGCTCGCTGATTTTGAGGAACATGCGTCCATCGATGCTTCCAAGTTCCTGCTGCGGAAAAGGTTGTCCTACTACGATTTTTTGGTGCAGTATGAACCCGACTATTCAGAACGTTTGTCAGATGCCGCGGTCAAGCGTTTGAGATGGTGCTCGAATCTTTTGGGGTCAGCGCTCAGGCCGTCGGAAGCTTTGGTGCTGCAGGCTGTGCTTGAAGGTCGCAGCGACCTGCGTGCGGCGCTGATCGAAAAACTCAGTGCGGAACCCTACAACTTCAAAGCCTCGCCGGCGCATCTGCGGAATGTGGAATGCGTGATGACCGCGAAGTTTGAGCGTACGCTCAATGACATCAAGCGAAATGCCGGCTGTGAAGTGATTGAAGCGTTTGACGATGTCGAAGACGGAAAGAGGGTGCGCCGCTGGCGGGCAGATCCGCAGTTCGTCTGCTCTCTTGCGGATGAACCGTCATTTCGCCGGCATTTGGAGTCGCTCACCCATTTTGTGCTCAATCGCTGCCGCGCATGCGAAAGTCATCGTTGGGAGGACACGTTTTTGCTGCTCGGGTCGACCTACACCTATGAAGATGTCTGTCGGCTGCTCGATTGGGACCGCAATATCACGTCCATCAATATCGGCGGCTATTTCTACGATGAGAAAACGCAGACCTTCCCCATATTCATCAATTACGAGAAGCAGGCCGGCGCGATTGCTTATGCCGACCGTTTTATTTCGCCGGCAGAACTGATCTCGCTCTCTAAGGTCAATCGACAGATTGATTCGCAGGATGCTCAGCGCATGACGCAAAAAGGTCAGTACGCTTCGATTCGAATACTCTTATTTGTACGCCGCAGCAAGGACGACGATGAAGCCAAGGCGTTTTATTTCCTTGGCGCAATGCACGCTGCCGCAGCGCCGCAGCCCGTTCGCCTTGCCAATGGCCAATCGGCGTTTGAGATGCACTGGCGTTTGGAAACGCCCGTGGAAGAGGGGCTTTACGAGTATCTCACCGGACGCAGAGGCTAAAGCGGGTCACGCGCCTATACACAAACTCCCGGCGAAGGCTGCGCGCGTCATTGGGTGCGCCATTTCGCCGGGAGGTGCAAAACGTCCAAGCTGAATGCGGCTCCCTGCCGCATTCAGGATGCCGATTATTTCTGCTCGACAAGTTTCTGGAAGTCCGCATCGAGCTTAGCGAGACTCTGATCAATGTGCCGGCGGTTTTGCTTCGTCCACTCGCGCTGCTCGGCAATCGCGGCATCTGCGGCTGACAGTGCTTTAGTCAGCTCTGCGGGCTGAGGACCGCCTTCAGTCTTGCGGTTGGCAACAATCGCGGTGGGATTGAGGGTGTCGCGGAGCTCTTGTTCGCTCATTGGGCAGACTGGATTCCCTTGCGGATATTCACTCTTGATGACCTCTGCATAGATCTTCTTGACCTGTTCATACGGGAAGTTGGTGGGCGACAGGTTGTTGTTTCGGGCATAGGTGACGATATGGCTCGCTACATGATGACCCACGCGGAATGGGAGCTTATATTCGCGCATTAAAACGTCCGCAACTTCCTGAGAAGCTGTCCAGTCGCTGTTGAGCTCTTCAAGCGCACGCTCAGGATTCACGCGCAGCGCCTTGATAACGCGCGTGAACTGCTTCAAAAGCGCGGAGGTATCGTTGGCGAGTTTGGCATTGGCCGAAACGCTCTTGGGGTCACTCATTCCGGGCGGGATGTTGTGGGCCTTGAGGATGACTGTCTGCGCCTGACCGATTACATCGCTCGCGGCAGCTCTCGTGTTGATCATCAAGCCGGGATTGCGCTTTTGCGGCATCGCAGAGGAAACATAGGTGTTGTCTCCGCCTTCCTGCAGCAGGATCCAGGGACGGGGCTGCGCATACTGAACGGAAACATCCTGAATGAAAGTGCCCACGTGCAGTGCAATGCTCGTTGCAATGGCTGCCAGTTCGACGGGTTCATCCACGGACTTCATCTGACCGGCATCGTAGGCATTGGGTACAGGTCCGGCGAAACCCAGATAATCGGCCATGCGCTGACGATCCAACGGCCAGCTCGTCCCGTTCAGAACGGTGGTGCCCATCGCACAGTAATTGAGGCGCTGATAAAAGTTGCGGATTTTTTCCAGATCGCGCGAGAAGGCTGCTTGATAGCCCATGAGGTAGTGCGCATAAGAATTGGGCTGAGCCGCTACGCCGTTGGTGTAGTTCGGAACGATCGTTGCCTGATTGTTTTTGGCGAGCGTATTCAAAACTTCCATTGCGTTGGTGAGCGTCTCTGAAAGCTTGAGCGTATTGTCACGAATGATGGCCGTTCGGTAGGTGGCATGCATGTCCTGACTGGAGCGGCCGATATGCAGCATGGTTGCATCCATGCCGACTTCCTTAATGAGGTAAGGCTCATACTTGATGACCTGCTTGGGCCGAGGACCGTTTTCTTTATTGCCGTTGGTGATGACGGCAGAGATTCCCTTGGCAATGCGCTCACCCATTGTCTTCTCAAGCAGGCCTTCTTCGGTATTAATGATGCAGCTTGCTTTATTGATTTCAGAAAGCCAGAAAAATTCATCTCGCGGCTGATCTGCTTGAGCAAAAATGGGAAGCAGCGCGGCGGCTGCAGCTCCAAGAATCCATTTTTTCATCCAAAACTCCTTTTTTTGGAAATTTATTCCCTGCGTCGAATGCGGGAAGCTGTGTCAGCGTTTAATAGGCATGATTAACGCGGCACAATGACCGTATTTTATGATGGGGGTGAGGAGCTGTGTATTTGAAATATAAAGAATTTTATGACTACTTAATCTTGTTTATCAATATATTGCATTGAAAACAATATATATCGTGTTGAACAAAATAAGTTTGCACGATAAGCAAAATAAGTCTCTATTTAGAATCGATTAAAGATAAATATATGGCTGCGGCTGAGCCATATCTTATGGGCTCTGAAAGAGTCAGGAAGGCATCAAGAAAATGATTCAAAGCCTCTTTGATCGTGTTTTCTGCTCAACGGCCCCCGCACAGTCTGAATGACAAGATGTTTTCAAACTATAAATGCCTTAAAAGACACTGGATCAGAGAGGCGTCATGCTGTTTTTTTAAGCGTCAGGGCCAGAACAACGCCCTGAGCAGCGAGCGCAGCGGCTATTGCGGCCGCATAAGCGATAAGCAGTCGATCCTCAGCCGCCAGTGCCCATACGACGAGATTGAAGACCAGACCGCTGTACATGCCGAGCATCAGCCCGTGCATGGCTCGGCGGGCATTATCCGGGCCGCCTTGGATTTGGGAGAAAACCGCCATGGTGAGCGCCATGTACGGAAAAGTTGATGCGATGCCTGAGGCGGTAGGGCCGATATAGGGCGCCAGGAAGGTGATGGCAATCATCAGCACCATCATCATGCCCATGCGCATCAGGAGATCATGTTTCGGCGGACGGCGTTTCACGGCTGCGCTGTGAGGAACGGGCATGATCCAAAGCGAAAGGACGATGGCGGCCGCAGCGGAGACTGCCAGCGTCACAGCAGAGATCGGAAGCTCGGCTGCGATCCAAGAGGCTAAAACATAGAGCGCCACGCTTAAAAAAGAAGCTTTAAGCCATCCTTTAGGGCAGACTGCCGCATAGACACAGGTGAAGACAGCAAGAGCAACGGTTCCAGCCAGTGCGCCTCTGGCTGTTTCAACGGCAAATCCGGCACCGTTTTCGATGGCCAGAAAAACAGAAATGGGTCCGGAGATCAGCGGCAGTCCAATGAGAATCCCGCCCAAAACCGTTCCCCAGCGCCGAGCAGCCAATGTGGCCAGCGCAAGCAGAAGCGGTGCAGCGATAAGCTTGATGAGGAAAATAATCATGACAACGGCGCAGACCGCGATAGTCAAATGTGAAGAAAACCATTATCAATCGATTTGAGGCCGCAGGAAATCATTTGGGCTGCGCTTTTGGGGCAGACTGTCGACATTGAAGTCTCTTCATAAAGAGATTGGGGCGCGGCATGAGAAAATGACAGAAAGCAGCGTAAGCCTCTCCACTAACCGCCATGGTGTGCCTATGTGTGATTCGATCAGCAATGGTGCCGCGAGATCTTCGCCCCGCAGCATTTTCCTCTCTTTTGTCCTTCTTAAGGATGCGGCATGGTGTGCGTCAGCTTTCGCGAAGCGCTTCCGCCGAGAGTGGGACGATTCGATTGAGCTCGAAGACGATGCTTCTTCGTCGACATCATGCTTCATCGTTGACGACGTGCCGGTTTTTATACGCTTGATTCCTGCACCGATTCCTGATAATGAGGCGCTCGGTGCGGCAGAAGACAATTTCCTTTGGCGAGGAGATAAAAGTTTAGTGGCGCACCATCGTGCGCACTTGATTGTGACTGCGCCTCTGCCCGGGAAAAGGGCCGGCAGGGCATTTGCGAAGGTTTGTGCGTCGCTCTCAGGAGAGGCTTCCTCTGTCGGCATCTATATCAATGGAGTGGTGCATCAGCCCGAAACATACCGTGATTTTGCCCAATGTATGAAAGACGGCGCATTTCCAACGCTTTGCCTCGTGTGGGTCTCTGTCGTGCGCCTTGAATCGGGCAGCTTCGCAGCTTGGACGGAAGGTCTTGAAGCCCTTGGCCGAATGGAAATGGAAGTTCCGGCAGCGGATATTGACCCCATGGAGCTCTTTTTCTTCCTTGCCGATACAGCGGATTATGTGTCTGAAAACGAAGTGGACTTTCAGGACGGCGAAACGGTGAGCTATACCGCCGGACAAAAATTGCCGCTCGAGAGAAGTCCAGGTATCTTTTTAAAGGGACGTGACACCTGGAAGATTCGGTTCCAGCCCAATGAATTGCTCGCCCATGAGGATGAGGCTCACGCGTGAGGCGGTTCGCAGCACGCATGAGAGGAGAATTGTGATGACGCCGCGCGGAATTATTTTTTCGGATGAAGATCGAGCCAAACTGGCTGCCTTCGACTCGGGCAATGAAATTCGGCCTGGGCGAATTCTGGCTGAAATCGATGCCATCATAGATCGAGGCATCATGGAAGGGCGCTTCACGCGCGAAGCGGCTGATCAAGATCTCGAGTGTGCATTGATGCGCGCGCATGCCTGCCTTAATCTGCACCAATATGAAGACTGCATCCGCGCTCTCAGCATTCTTCGGCGAGCTGAAGCTTCGGCTGCCGGCTGCGGAATCTTCTTTTATCGTCTTTGTGCAGTGTGGCTTCATCTGGGGAAAATTGAAGAGGCGCATCAATGTGCGGAGCGTGCCCTGCGAGAAGAGCCGACATATCCATGGGGATGGCTGGAAGCAGCAAAACTGCGGGCGCATTTCGGCGATGCGGAAGGTGCGCTCAAAGCGATCGAGACCGGTCTCGCACTGGTGCCCGGTGATCCGGAGTTCCTCACAGCACGCCGTGAGATTGAGTCGGGGAGCGACATTCTTCAGCTCTCCAATCACCTGATTGATCCGGATGCGGATGAAGCGCTGCAGCGAAACCAGATGCCCTCTGATGAGCTTCTCGTCTATACCCGCTTTAACAACTGCATTCTCGCTAAGCCCGATGGTTTGGAGGCGGTTTTTGCGCTCTTTAACTTCAGTGACTGGCAGCCTGCGGATCCTCCTGAAGTGCCTTTTTGTACGGGCACCTCTTCTGCGGCTGGGTTTCCGCTGGTCTTTCGGTTCTTAATGAATGTTCCGGCGCTTTCACACGTCTCTGTTGGATGGCTCGGCGATTTAATCCGTGTTGTTCCGCAGCTGCTTAAGGACCATGACATATCTGCGTCTGACGTGGTCTGCATTAACGTGCGGCAAAACGAGGAGATCGGACTGCTCATCAGAGGCGAGGACGGCAAACCCGACGAAGCCGGGGAGGTGTGTTTCCGCATCCGGCAAACTGCAGTGCATATGGGAGATAGTGCGCCGGCGGATGAAGAGACTGAGGACTATACGGCAGAAGAAGAAGCGCTCATCCCAAAGATCAGGATTTGGAATGAGTCGAATGAATACCAAACCATCATTGATGCAGTCGAAGCTCTGCCGGCAGCGAAGAGAACGCTTCGTTTAACAAGTGAATTGGCTCGGGCCTACAACAATCTGGCTCAGCCCGGTGAGGATGCTTTATTTCTTCATGCCCTGGAACTCCTCAAATCGTGCCGCGCCGAGCAAGAAAATACGCATGAATGGAACTTCCGTACGGCCTATGCGCTGTTTTATCTGGATCGCGAAGGGGAGTCCATCCCATATTGGGAGCGAGCTTTGGAATATAGGTCCGGCGACGAAGACACCATCAAAATGCTGGATGCTGCAAGGCGTGCTGTAACCATTCCCATCTTCCGCAGGTGTTTCAATGAACGTGCCGCTCAATTTTGGGATGCTTTCAGCGAGGCGGATGCCGAGCTGCGGGCTTTAATCGCAAGCGGAAATCCTGCTGATGCGCTTGAGCGGATTGTGAAGATGCTCAAGTCAATATCGGAAGGCTGGGGGATCGGTTTCTCGTCCCCGACAGACGCTGCCGGTCACTTTTTGCTCGAATTGTCGCCCCAGCACGACTATGTGCAGATTTTGCCGATCCTGAAGCTTCTGGATGCTGCCCCCATTGCTCTGGGAGCACATTGGGAGTTTGCTGCCGGCCTCAGACCGAAACCGGCAGCCGTCGAACTCAAATTTAATAAGGGATTGCTCTTTGACTGCAGAGAAATTCGCTGCCGTCTCGTTAAAGAAGAGAACGCTTGGGTGCTGCAGTTTTTTGCGGAGTCGCTGCGCGGATTGGATGAGGAAGAGAGTGCCCCGGTCTTCGAGCAGCTGACGCTCTTGATTGACCATTTAATCGGCGAAGCGGCATCCATGCGGTTTATCCGCAATCTGACGATTCTGCGCAAGCCGCCCGAAGACGGAGGGTTCCTGCTTTCAGAACTGCCTGAACGCATTGCAGCGCTGGAGCCTCGGGCAAAGAACTATACCCATCGCGACATCGCTGATGAACGGCTCGATTATTGGCTTAAGCCTGAGAAAGAGGCCGAAATCAATTTTGATATCCGCTTTGGATGGACTGCCGCTCCCTATTTCATCAATAGTTACCGTTCTGGTGAATCTGAGGTTGTTGATGAGCTTCATCGGCAGGGCATTGCGGTTGGATTCTTCTTTTTCGAACGTGCAGCAGCGGTTTCTCCGGAAGCTGCCGAAGCGCTGGATCGAACGATCATTGCGGATTTCCGAGGCATGCTTTCCGAGACGGCACCCGGAGCAGCATCGGTTGTCGGTGAGGCTTTCTCTGAGAGACGCTGCTATGTGGAGGTGATGCTCTGGGATTCTGACCGTGTTTTTGAAGCCGTCCAAAATTGGAGCAGTCAGGCGTCAAATGTCAGAGCGGCTGCTTTCCGCTCCTATCGGCGGCCGGCCGGCATTCTTTTCTTCAAATCAGCAGATCGTTCAAAGAATGCGTCGGATGCCGGCGATATTGCCGATGAGGCCGATGAGGTCAGCTAGGGGCTTCAGCGAGGATTAGAATGGTTCTCAATATTATTGGGTCGAATAGGCCTGCGGTCTCTCCCAGAGGCAGCGGAGACGGCCGGCGGCGTGTTCGACTGAGCCCATTGAGGATAAGCAAATGTATAAAACCATCGTTGGTATTGAAGGTATGGCCTGCGGGATGTGCGAGGAACACATCTGCAGCACGATCAAAAAGGCTTTTGAAGTCAATAAGGTCAAGGCCTCACGCAGCAAGAAATGTGCCGAAATCATTACCGAGCTTCCGCTCGATGAAAAGGCCGTGCGTGACGCTATTGCGCCAACAGGCTATGAGGTGACGTCATTTGCCTGCGTTGAGGAAGCGCCGAAGAAGGGGTTCTTTGCCAAACTCTTCGGGTGAGGGTGACTGTCTGACGCAGGATGTTCCTCGACTAAGGATTTCCACTCTCTGTTGAGTTGTTTTCGGAAGATGGCCGCTCGTGCAAACTGAGCGGCCATCCTTATTTTTATAGGGTGCATCTGATAGGTAGACTTAATCATTGATGTTGGGTAACTGAATTAGGGGAATTGCTTAGATGTTTTTGTGAGAGATCGTTAAAATCACGAGTTTTCAAACACTCCAACTTCCCCACAAAGGCATGCCATGACTGAGAACAATCAGGCCGCTGCGAGTGAGGACGATCAGGATGTGGGACATGTAGGCGTTGGCGCCTATGTGGCTTTGATCATCACGATCCTCTTTTTCTCGGGGCTTTTCTACAACATTGACGGGTACAAATGGCTCGGTTCGTTTGACTTTACGACGCTCGCTGGCGGGTTCGGCAAGATCGACGGCCTGACCTATATCGGCAAGGGCGGTTTTGGCGCTCGTCAGGGCTTCCTCTTTGCACTTTCGCTCTTCCCCTCCGTAATGCTCGCCTTGGGCGTGATGGAAGTTGTCACCTACTACGGTGCCATGCGTGCCGCACAGAAGCTGATGACGCCGCTTCTCAATCCGATTCTGGGCGTTCCGGGTTCGACGGGTCTTGCACTCATCACCGACCTGCAGAGCACCGATGCCGGCGCTGCGCTGACAAAGGGTATGTACGACCGCGGTCTTTTCGATAAGAAAGGGCTCATTGTGGTCTGCGCCTGGCAGTATTCCGGCGCAGGTCTGATCGGCAATTATTTTGCTTCGGGTTCCGCGCTTTTCGCTGCGACGCTTTGCCCGCTCATCGTGCCGCTCATCCTCATGATTGTGCTCAAGTTCGTCGGCGGCTTCCTCGTCCGCTGCGTCCTCAATACGGTCTACCGCAAGGACTTCGAAAATGACTGAGAAGACCACGTCTACTAATCCGCTTGACATCTTCATCGTCGGCGTTCGCAAGGGTATTAATATCGCCCTTTTGAATTTGACGCCGAACGTTTTGATGGCGTTCGTCTTCGCGCACATGCTGACCCTTCTGGGCGTGATGGACTTCCTTGGCCAGCACTGCGGTCCTTTCATGGCGCTCTTTGGCCTTCCGGGTCAAGCCATTACGGTGCTGCTGGCCGCTTGGCTGTCGGCTTCAGCCGGCGCCGGCATGGCAGCGAGTCTGCTTGCTCAAGGTGTTCTTGATGCTGACGGCGTGACGGTCATTCTGCCGGCAATCTTCCTGATGGCCTCGCAGATCCAGTACATGGGACGTCTGCTTGGCGTGGCTGACTGCCCGAAGCGCTACTGGCCGCTCTTGATGCTGAACTCCATTGTGAACGCGCTCCTCTCCATGTGGATCATGCGTCTCTTGATGCCGTTCTTCAGCTAAAGCAGAAAATAAACTTCATCTGTGATAAAGCCTCATGTGACTGAGGCTTTATAAACAGAACTGACGCCCGCTTGCAGCCCTTTGCAGCGGGCGTTTTTTTCGGATGACAGAACGGATCGAAATTTGCGTTTGCCGCTCCTTCTCATGCGGATGCTGCTAATGAGAATGAACCTTAGAAATAACCGCAATTCATTGAAATTCAACAAGAAATTACGATTTGACCGATGCCGCTGTGAATTTGGAGTGCTAGACTGTTTCTGAAGGTAATGGCAATGCTCATGAGCATTGTCAAAAGGAAAGAGGCGGTCTATGCAGACGAAAAGAGCGCTTTTAAAGAGCCTGACTCGTGCCGTCCGTGTCGTAACGGGGGCAGCGGCGCGTGCCGTTGCGCGAATGGAGAAAAAAGCGGCAGTTTATTTTTCTAAGAGCTGGCTCGAAAAAATGGAGCCTTGGCTCTGGCGCTTTTCACGTCCGACACTTGAAAAACTGCTGCAGCACGAAGAAAAGCGGATATCGGATGCTTCCCGCGCAACGGCGGCTGAACGCCGGAGGACGGAGGCGCTGCGCCTGGCGGCAAAGCATTTCGGCGACCGAGACTGGCAGTGGCGGTATTGGTGCCTGCGGCTGCGCCGCACCGGCGCGCTGCAGGACGGCGGCCCCACTTCTTTTTTTGAACTTTGGCGGACATTGCCGCCGGAGCGTTTGGCGAGGGCAGAGGATGAGGCAGAGGCGCGGCGTCGTGCTGAGGCCTCTTTTATCACTCATCTGCAGGCGATTGCTCACGGCCGCACAGGATTGTCGGTCAGTGCGCTGCGCCAGCCGATGCCGAGCGATCCCGCAAGGGCCGCAGATGATGAAGCGGTGCTGCGCATGCTTTGGCTCTGGGTGGGTTATGTGGCCTATGACGAAACGCTCTCCGAGTCCGGCGAAGAAGCCGTAAAGCGTTTTCTCAAGCGTGCCTGGCCTAAATATCACGGGAACCGCATCACGCGCAGTCTCCTGGAAACCTGGGTGCAGTATGCCAAGGACATTAAGTATGAACGAGATGCTCAGGCATGCTACGGCGGACGAGGCTGGGATCCTCGCCGCCGGCGCTGAGAATGGCTGAGAATGGCCTGAACGGGCGATTGGCGCCCAAGCGCTCTGCTTTCTGAAAAGGTCTCTTTGACGTGCGCTTGGCCGTTATAAATAGGGCACTGCAGGCCCTATGAAGTGTTCCAAGTGCTTTCATGCCGGGCAGTGGGAGCCCTTGAGCCGGCGAAAAAGCAGGGAATCTTCTATTCTCTTCATGGGTTCGTCAGCGAACCGGATATGAGGCCAAGCCGGCTGACGACCCAAAAAAACACATTGAGAGCCGCGATGAGCAAAGAGATTGAACGCAAATTTTTAGTCAATGGAAATGCCTGGAGAACGCTCGCTCAAGGCGTGCTTTACCGACAGGGCTACCTCAGCAGCGCCAAGGAGCGAACCGTCCGGGTGCGCACCGCAGGCGAAAAGGGGTTCTTGACGGTAAAAGGCATCACAAACGGTGTGACACGTTCTGAATTTGAATATGAAATACCATTTGCAGATGCTGACAAAATGCTCAGCGGCTTAGCTGAAAAACCTTTGATCGAAAAGCGCCGCTTCAAGATCCCTGCCGGTTCATTGGTGTGGGAGATTGATGAGTTCCTCGGCGAAAATGCCGGATTGATTGTGGCCGAGATTGAACTGCCCGACGAGGACGCTCCGTTTGAGCGGCCGGACTGGCTGGGTCGAGAGGTTTCTAATGATCCTCGCTACTTCAACTCAAACTTAGTGCGTCATCCCTTTTCCCAATGGCAGGTTTAAGAAGCGATCTAACCGTTTTGAAAGCGGCTGGCCGCGACATCTGTCATCACCCGAATCAGTGCGCGCGCAGCCTTAGAGAGATACCGACCTGATAACTAAGGAAAAATCGACAGCGCCTTCAAGCGCCATTTTTTCGAGTTCTTTGGTGCGTCCTTCCGTTAGGGAGACTTCAATGAGGGGATAGAGCCGATGAAAAACTGGAAGCACTTCGGCTAGACAAAAAGTTTCTCGGTAGTCGCTGGCCCCTGCAGTGACGTGTCCGCGCACCCCACCCTTGATGCCAAGCATTTGCTTGGCAGCAGTTTCTCGGAGCAGATCGACTTGCTTCTCCGTACGCAAAAAAAGCGCTCCGGCAGCCGTCAGTTTCAGCGGTTTGGCCGAACGATCGACAAGTTCTGTTTGGGCTTCGGTTTCCAAATGGACGAGAAACTGCGAAAGCGAGGGCTGCAAGATGCCGAGGCGCTGTGCGGCCTTTGAAAAACTGCCCTCGGCGATGAGGGCGGTTAAGTAGCGGCAGATGTTGCTCGGCAGTGATCACTCTCAGGCCTGGAGGCCGGAGCTTCTTGATTCGCTGACCCTCGCGGCGTCTGCTCCCTGATTCAAAGCCGCCACGATTCCAACGCCGCGAGGGACGCAGGAACACACGGAGGGCTCGGCAGGCATCGATTCGGGGCGATCCACCTCTATGTTTCTTTTCTTCGCACGAGGCACCCGAAGGAGCTTCATTTGGTTTTTCAAATCTATTCATTAGGTCGCGGGATGATGCAAGAAAAATATAAACGCCGCACTCTTAGAAAAAGAATGCGGCGTTGTGAATCAGAAAAAAGGTCAGGTTATGAAATTTTTTCTTTTGGGGCAGTCACGACTGACGGGGTCTGTTCCAAAGAATCAATGCGGGCGGCCAGCATCGAAACAATTTCATAGTGATTGATGAAGTCGCGGGCAAAAAGCAGGAAGGTAAGATAAAGCTCGCTGCCGCGGATTGAAAGTTCGCCGTCTGGAATCGCCCGCATCAGTTCGCTTTGCATGGCGTCGATACGGTCAATTGCAGCTTTGGCATTCAGGTGCAGTTCTTCGAGATCCGGTTTGCCGTCGACTGAACTCGAAATCCGGCGCAGCTCCGCCGTCAATGCACGCAGTTCATCGGCGAGATCGCCCTTGAAGACGCGATGACGATTGGCGACATGTTCGAGAGACTGCTTGGCGAGACTCTGCAGTGAACGGCCGACTTCACGCATATTGGTAAAAGCGCGGAAGTAGCAGTAGCGAGCATTAAAGTCGACCTTTGATGGCGTCTTATCCATCATGGCCATGCGGTAGTAAACGCTTCGGTCTTTGCTCAGCTGGTCGAAAAATTCCGAGGCTTCGCTTTTTGCGCTGCGAAGCGCGAGTTCTCGGTCGGCAAGCAGGCCGTCAACAACCTCGTCAAGGAGGTCGAGTGTGCGGCAGAGGTTGGCCGGGCTCTTGCTGTGAATGATGGTGCGGATGGCCGGCGCTGTGAAGCGCTGCGCAGACTGTTTGGCAAGCGACTCTTCTTCGTGCTTCTTCAGGTTGGAACGCACGAGAATGGCAATGGCAGCAAGCCCGAGTATGACTGCAGCCGTTTCGCCGCCCCAGAAGACGATCGTCGCGGCAACTGCAGCAAGGGAGCTCGCGCAGAGCGCGGTGATGAACCAGCCGCTGATGACGGTCAGCACGCCGGAAATGCGATAGACAGCCGTTTCGCGGTCCCAGGCGCCGTCGGCAAAGCTCGATCCCATAGCGACCATGAAGGTGACATAGGTCGTTGAGAGCGGCAGCTGGAGGTTAGTAGCAGAGGCAATCAATACGGCCGACAGCACGAGATTGATCGAAGCGCGAACATAATCGAAGGGCAGCGGAATCGTGCCTTTTTCCTGCGGCGCCGGCACAAAGCGGCTGGCGATGCCGCGCTGCAGGAACCCAGGCATGATTTGGCTGATAACGGTACCCATGCCGACGGCGGCACGAACGATCATGCGGCCGGGCAGTGAGGCGCCAAACTGCTCCTGTTCACCCGTTTGAGTAGAAGCGAGATTGATGGAGGTCTGAATGACGCGGTGGGCTTTCTTGGAGAACCAAAGCGTGAAGACCATTACCATGCCGGAGGCGAGAAGCATCCAAGTTGCTGCCGTAGCAGGTTTAAGCAGATCACCCATCATGAAGGTTTCTGCTGGACTCTGAGCAGCCGACCAGATCTTAAAACTGTCCCAGGCTGCGATCGGCACACCCACAAAGTTCACCAAGTCATTGCCGGCAAATGCGAAGGCGAGTGAGAAAGTACCCGCGAGAATGATGATCTTGAAAACGTTGATGCGGAAGAAAGAAATGCAGATCTGGAAGAGAATCGTAAAGCCCACAAAGAGTGTGATCAGAATGGGCGAAGTATTGGCGTTGATCCAGTCGATCCACTCCGCACGCATAAAGGAAGCGCCTTTGGCGCCCTTCATGACCAGGAAGTAGATGATGGCAGTAATAGAAAAGGCGCCGTAAACGGCGCCGATGCGTTTGTACATGCCTTCGAAGCGGAAGGAGAAAAGGAGTCGCGCGAGGTACTGAATCACGGCGCCGGAAATAAAGGCAACAACAACCGAGATGAGAATGCCTGAAACAATTCCGAGGGACTTGCTCGTATTGATGTAGGTGTAGAGATCTCCCAGGGACTGTCCGGCATCGAGCAGTTTCCAAGCAGCTGCAGCGGCGGCGCTGCCGAGAAGCTCAAAGACGATGGAAACAGTGGTGGAGGTGGGCAGTCCGAGGCTGTTGAATGCGTCGAGCAGTATGACGTCAGCCACCATGACGGCGAAAAACACCACCATGATTTCCGAAAAGGAGAACATCTGAGGATGGAAAATGCCCGAACGAGCCACTTCCATCATGCCAGAAGAGAATGTGGCGCCGAGCAGAACGCCGAGGCTGGCTACCCACATTGTGGTGCGGAAGCTTGCAATGCGGCAGCCGAGGGCTGAATTGAGAAAGTTGGAGGCGTCGTTGCTGACGCCGACGAAGAGGTCGATGACGGCGATGACGGCGAGAAACGCCAGCATCACAATATAGTATTGCTCCATTTGAGCGCTCATCAGGTTTACGAAGCCTGCATTGTTGCCGAGCTTGGTGACGCGTTTGTTACTGATTTATGACATTTTGATGACATGCGGCGATTCGTCATGGAAATGCCGTCAAGACGTCATGATTTGCAGGCGAAAGAAGAGGTTCTGCAACCCTAAAAGAGTAGGTAATCTACCCTAGATTATTTTCATTTTGAGCATTTGCGGTGTCGGAGTAAGGGTTTCTTCGATATGCCGAGTTTAACGTCTCCACTAGCCTTCCTCGTTATGAGGTTCGAGCGGAGGCCCTGCCGTCCGCAGTGAACTTCACTCATTTGTGAGGAGGAAAAATCATGATGATGCGCAAGCTTTGCCTTGTTGCCGCTCTGACTGCCGCGATGACTGGCTTTTCTGCCGCGAATGCCGCGGCGCAGCTCAAAGACGGCACCTGGACGGGAGAAGGACAGGGACGCAACGGGGCGATCGTTGTTGAACTGACTGCTGCCGGCGGAAAGATCACCGCCGTCAAGGTCGTAAAACACAGCGAAACGCCGGGTATCTCTGATGCGGCACTCGCCCGCGTGCCCGGCGAGATTGTTCAGGCTCAGACAACTGGCATTGATACAGTTTCCGGCGCAACACTCACTACCAACGGCATCAAAGCAGCGGTTGCCGCAGCCATTAAAGCGGGCGGCGGAGATCCGGCAGCATTTGCGGCTGCCGTTGTCTCGAAAAAGACAGCTCATAAAGTCATCAAGGAATCTGCTGACATCGTGGTTGTCGGTGCCGGCGGCGCAGGCATCTCTGCAGCGGTTAAGGCCGAGACGCTCGGCAAGAGCGTCATCCTGATCGAAAAGATGCCGACGATCGGCGGCGCTACGGTGCTCAATGCCGGCACGCTGATCGCCACCGGCTCGCGCTACCAGCGCGAAGTCATGAAGGAAACGAAGGACTCGCCTGAACTTGCCTATAAGGACATCTTCCGCGTCGGCAAGAACCGCAATGATCCGGTGCTCGTCAAGATGGTGACGGAGAAGGTAGGCGGCGTAGTCGACTGGCTGATCTACGACATGAAGATTCCGTACGGTCCGGCCGCCACGCAGTACCCGGATCATTCCGCAAACCGTCAGTTGGGCGTCCAGGGACGCTCCGTCAACTTCCTCAATCTCATGAAAGGAAAGTTCCTCGATATGGGCGGGAAGCTGATGCTTGAAACCCGTGCTCAGTCCTTCATTGAAAAGGACGGCAAAGTGGTCGGTGTGAAGGCTGTGGATGCTGCCGGCAATACGGTGGAGCTCACCTCCAAGGCGGTTATTCTCGCCTCCGGCGGCTACGGTGCGGATCAGTCGCTGCTGCCCCCGAAGATGAAGAGCTTCCTTTTCTATGGCGTGGACGGCGAAACGGGCGACGGTCTCAAGATGGGTGAAGCCATCGGTGCTGCAACCATCAATATGGACCTTGTGAAGCAGTATCCGCAGGGCGTTGAAACGCGTCCGCACCACGGCTTGGCCGCAACGGCCTCGTCGACCGACACCATGAAAAAGAGCGGCGCAATTTACGTCAACCGTGACGGCAAGCGCTTCGTCGATGAGAATGCCGGACTGGGCGTTCTGACGGATAAGACGATCGAGCAGCCCGGCTCCATTGCTTATATCGTCATGGATGAGGCTGCCTGGAAGCAGTACGTTGCGAAGTCTTTGGAAGATAAGCTCGTGCCCAGTGCTGAGTCGCTTAACGAATGGACAAAGATCGTCAACAATGGTCATCCAGTGATGGCGGTCTCGAAGAGTCTTGAAGATGCTGCCAAACAAATGGGCATTGATCCGAAAGGACTTGAGGCGACCGTTAAACATTGGAACGATATGGTGAAGGCCGGTTCCGACAAGGACTTCAGCCGCCGCCTGACGGGCGGTCTTGCCGAAGGCGGCACCTGGCGCATTGTGGAGCAGAAGGTTCGCTATCAGACCACGCTGGGCGGCCTCAAGGCTGACGGCGCGATGCGTATTCTGAAGAAGGACGGTTCTGCCATCCCGGGTCTTTATGGCGCGGGCTGCGTGGTGGGCGGCGCGAACGGCGCTGACTCCATGACCGCCATGATGAATTCGTGGGCCATCGTGTCGGGTGTCGTGGCTGCTGAATCGGCTGCTTCCTACGCGAAATAACACACTCTCGGTTTGAAGGCGTGCGCTGCACGCCTCTCGGAGAGATTTCAATCAAGATCCTGCAGACAAATTGATCGTCTGCAGGATCTTTTTTTTTAATGCATTGCTTTGAGAGCGCTCTATGGAAGTCACCGCAATATGCAAGACCGGAGAAGTCCTTATACGACAAATTACCTAGAAGCATTAGCCTTGCGGGGTCCTGGTTGACAGTGCGGCACGACTGAGGTTTTGCCGCTGCAGTCCCCTCGCAGTGCGGTTCCCTGCCCATTTGCGATGACCAAGGGGAGTGCGTTGATTCGGGATCCACCATATGAGGAGAATTTTTAATGAAATCATTTCGCATTGCTGCGCTCGCCGGTGCCATTGCTTCGCTCATCGCCGGTTCTGCTTTGGCCTGCACCACGGTTGTGGTCGGGCAAGAGGCCACGTCTGACGGTTCAATCCTGATTGCCCGCTCGGCTGACAGCAGCGCACTGAAAGCGCAGCATTTGGTGATTCATCCGGCCAAGAAAGGGCAGAAAGGCATGTATCGAACAGCCGATCACCACGGAGCGAACAATTTTGAGTATCCGCTGCCGGAAAATGCCATGCGCTTCACCACAGTGCCGAATTGGCAGACCCAAGTGCACGGTGCAACGGGCTGGAATGAAGCGGGCGTCGGATTTTCGGGAACGGAATCGATCTTTGCGCGCGATGATGCTCTGAAGATTGATCCCTATGTTGAGGACACCGGCATCACCGAAGATGACATTCCGAACGTGCTTCTGCCCGTGGCTAAAACGGCTCGCGAGGCCGTGCAGCTCCTCGGATCCATCGTTGAAACCAAGGGTGCCGGAGAAGGTTTCGGCGTTGTGCTGATGGATGAAAAGGAAGTGTGGTACTTCGAAACGGGCACGGGCCACCAGTGGCTCGCTCAGCGCGCACCGAAAAACCAATACTTTGCTTCCGGCAACCAAGGACGTCTGCAGAAGTACGATCCGAAGAGCCCGGACTTTTTGGCTTCCAAAACTCTCGTTGAATTCGCTGTAAAGAACGGTTTCTACGACCCGAAGAAAGATGGAGAATTCAATTTTTCCAAGGCGTACTGCCGCGATGATGATCGTGACCGCGACTACAACGATCCGCGCGTCTGGCAGATTCAAAAACTGCTGACGCCGAGTCTCGAGCAGCCGGTGCAGGCCGGCCGAAGCTTCCCGGTATGGGCTGCGCCCGACCAGAAGGTCACCATTGCTGACCTGAAGGCCATCATGCGCAATCACTTTGAGTCCGGAGAGCTGCAGTCTCATGATCCGTACACCAAGGGGCTTCGCGGCGACGAACCCTACCGCCCGGTGAGCGTCTTCCGCACCTATGAGTCTCATGTGATGCAGGTGCGCCCATGGCTGCCGCGTGCGATCGGCGAAGTGACTTATCTGGCGATGGGCATGGCTGATCTCTCAGTCTATTTCCCGGTGTATTCGGGCGTGAGCGCCTATCCGGAACACTTCGGCATGGGTACCGACAAGGCCGATGACAAGAGCCTTTACTGGAAGTTCCGCAAGCTTCAGACGCTTGTTATGACGGACTATCCGACGCTCGCCCCCGTTGTGAAGAAGGCTTATGCGGAGTTTGAAAAAGAGGTCGAAGGCCGGATGAAGACTTTTGAGGACAGCTATGTCAAGACCTTGAAAAAGGATCCTGCGGCTGCTCAGAAGTCGCTCGACGACTTCAACATTCAGGTGATAGCGGATGCAGAGGCGCTGACCGCAGATTTGATGAATCAAGTCTTCACGATCCGTACTGCAGATATCCAAAAGGATAACTTCTTCGCCAACCGTAAAAAGAAGGATTAATGAGCCTGTCTCTCCGCTGGAGACCCGTATCAAACTGAGCTCGTCTCCGGAATTCGCTTTTCATTGCAAAGGCTGAATTTCACAAAAATCCGCCCGTTGATTTGAAGAAAATCAGCGGGCGGATGGTTTTGAATCGTACTCAGGCCCGAAAGAGCTGATTGATCGCGAAAGCGGTCGAGCAGATTGATTCCAGCGTTAGTTGTGCTTTAGGTATTCGCGCTGATAAGCCATCGTTTCCGGATCTTTTGTTTTCAGGGCGGGGTTCGGGCAGCTCAGCACCTGAGCGCGAGTCGTGGCATAGCCGGCTTCGCCTTTGGTATAGGCAATGTGCGTCGCGCCGGGCATCTTGACAGCTTTCTTCAGAATGACGGCCGTGTTGCGGGCTTTGCCGTTGATGAGGAGAACCGAAACCGATCCAACCCAGCCGAGGCTCTTGCAGTGGTTGGCCTCTGCTTCATCGAGCGTGATCAAATTGATGCGATGAGCTTCCCGGGGGACATTGGCACAGCCGGCGATCAGGGCGGATGCAGTCAATGCAGTAATGGCGATTAGTGCTTTTTTTCATGATTAATTTTGGAAAAGTGAGAGAAGTTACGTAGTCTGAGCTCAATGGTTATACGAAGATGAATCATACAGCTTCAAGTGTATACAATCACTTGTTTGCGTATACCAAACGGGCCCTTAAAGACAGATCCGCTAAACGACAGCCATTGCGCAGAGGCAATGCCAATAGTTTTCATTTGATTACTGTAATACAATCAAATTTAGCGGATAATCAATATGATTGATGTTCACGGAACACCAATCATAATGGTTTTTGCTTCATCGCTGGAAAGCTCTTTTTCTTCGTCCGAGAGTACGCCCGAGTTCATCAGGAAAACCAAGGCGCTTGACAGAAGAAGGGGGGGGGGGTAAAAAAGACTGCAACCCTTGTTTTCACTGGAGAGCTTGATGAAGAAAACGATTATTGCTGCCTCGTTGACAGCATTGGCAATGGGACCTGCATTTGCTGCCATTAATCCTCACAACGAAGCCATGGGGAAAGAGACGACATACGATGAAAAGTCGGACAACCAAAAAGGGAAGTTGACCGGCGGATGGTACTACCAGGAAGAAAATGTTCAGGAGAATACTGACCTCAACCACGGGTCAGTTTCCACCAATATCACACTCACGGGCGGATCATTCGATGAATTAATTGGCGGCAATCACATCAAACAACCAACCTATAAAGAAGGCACTCACAACGTCACAATCGGCGATACCAAAGTCACTATGACTGGCGGAAGTGTTGAATACTTTATAGGCGGCAGCAAGGCCAACAATTCGGACAAGACCACCTTGATTACAGGGGATGTGACGGCTGTGATTTCAGGAGGCTCTATTGGCAACCAAAGTTCAACGAGTGAATATCCTGTAAGTGCTATTGGTGGATCGTATGTGAAATCCACAGGTAATCCGGGTGAAGGCACTCCGGCCTCAACTACTGCAGAAACTGGGAATATTTCCCTTAGTATTTCTGGCGGAACCTTTTATGGCGCTGTTTTTGGCGGTAGCGTTGCTGATAACTACGGGTCGACGGAAGGGCAGAAACCAATACTTAAGAATATTTCAGGAATCAGCGAACTAAAAATTCAGGGAGGAAAGTTTGAGTCGTCTAAATTCGGCGTCTTCGGAGGGAGCGCCGCTATAGGGATGAAATCTGCTACAACATCCTCAGGCTCTTCTGTTTCTATTAACAACACCTCGGAGACCTTAATCGACATTGTTGGCCGCGTAGTCGGCGGGGATCTATTGACATACGGCGGCTCTGGCGAAAACGCCACTTCAAGTAAGATCAACGGCAGTACCTCGGTATCCATCACGGGGTCTGGGGAGATTAAGACTAGTGAATCTGTCATTGGCGGCAGTCTGCTGAATCTGCTGGAGAAAGACGAAGAATCATCCTCTACGATCAGCGGAACAAGTGAAATAGTCATCGATGCCGCGAATGCTGTCTTGGGTGATGAAGTTATTGGCGGCAGTTATGTGCGTACTCAAAAGGACACTGGTGATGCATCGGCTTCCGTGAAAGGAACCTCCGTCACCATTAAAGCAGGAACCATTAACGGTAACGTTGTCGGCGGTGGCAAAGTTAACGGCAAGCATGGAACGGTAGAGAGTTCAGTTGACGGCGATACTGTAATTTCGATTTTTGGCGGAACTGTAAACGGAGCTGTTATCGGCGGTGGGCACGCCAAGATAGGGGACGGTACATCCGGGGATATGTCTGCCGATGTTACGGGCACGTCAAGAATTCAGATCACCGGCGGGACCGTCAACGGTGTAATCGGCGGCGGTCTGAGCTATGCCTATGGAACGAATGGAGCAGATTGGAAATCCACAGCTTCTGTAGGGAAGTCAGAGGTGATCATCACTGGCGGCACCATAGAGGCTGTGAATTATGTTGCCACCGGACCTAAGCAGACTCTTCCCGTAGCCATCGTCGGCGGCGGTGTTTCTTGGAGTAAAGACACCATTTCAGGAGATAATCCGCCAATTGAACTTACGACAACAACCAGTTCTTCATCGGTTGTAATCGACGGTGCAACGGTCAAGGATGACATTGTCGGCGGCGGATATGCTTATCAGACGGGCTCGACAGCTTCAGTAGAAAACGCATCGCTTTCAATTTCCAATGCCACATTGGGCTCTGATTCGAATAAAGTCAATGTCTACGCTGGCGGTTTTGCTTCCGACAATGCAAAGAGTTCTTCTGTCGAATCCGCCCAGCTGCAGATCACGGCAACATCGGTGTCGGGGTCTGTGTACACAGGCGGTTCTGGCACTAACAGTACGGTCGGCACGAGCAGCGCGGCTTTAACGGACGTGACCATTTCCGAGGCATTGGATCTTTCCGGTGCCACGGAAACAGCCGTCGTCTTCACCGGCGTCAACTCTGTTGGCAGTGTGACTGGCACCGCACAGTCTTATACCTTTAATGCTGCCGACGACCAGAACGACCCAGTGCTTACCGTTGGTGACGGTACGGGAACCATCGATTTGAGTGCTGCAACGAGCATTCGTGCGAAAGCCAAAGCCGGTCAGACGCTGATTGATGGTTCCGTGAAGACCGAGAAAGACATCGTTGTTGTTGTTGAAACGCCGACCGGTGACTTTACCTACAACGTCGGAGCTGGTACGGGTGACGGCATGGGCATCACCTCCGGCGGCCTTCAGATCGGTGAGTCAACAATCAGTGGCAAGGGTGAAGCCAACACCAATTCCAAGACGCTTTCCGAAGCCTTCCTGGGCTCCGTGGCGTTTGTGAATCAGGGTGCAGAGTTCATTGCCGACGAAGGTCTGCATGCAGCAGTTCGCGCCGCTCAGGGCGCACCCGGCTTTACGGCCTTCGGCGCGATTCACGGCGGAAAGTCTCGCTATGAAACCGGTTCTCATGTTGACCTGCGCGGCACTTCCTTGGCTGCCGGTGCGGCAGGCCGAGTGGGCAGCGCTTTGATTGCTGGTTTTGTGGAAGCTGGTTGGGCGTCTTCTGACTCTCATGTTAACGGTGCGCGAGGCGATGCCGACCATGATTACTATGGCGTCGGCGCGGCCCTGCGCTATGACTTCTCGACGCCCTTCTATCTTGAAGGTTCCGTGCGGGCGGGTTCCGCTTCGACCGATTTTGACGGTGCGTTCGGGAACGCTTCGGCACATTTTGAGTCCGATGCTTTCTATGCCTCCGCGCATCTCGGCGGCGGATATGTGTTCAAACTCGATCCGGTACAGCTCGACCTCTATGGCCGCTATACGGTCACCTATCTGGACAACGATGACACCGATCTCGGCACGGGTTACGGCGAAACGCTCTCGATGAGTTCAGCCACAACGCATGCACTGCGTATCGGCGGCCGTCTGACGGGCGACTTCTCTGCAACGACTTCGTGGAAGGTCGGCGCAGCATACGAACATGTCTTTGACGGTGATGCAGAGGCTGACATTCTTTTCGGCGGTTCAGCTGCAGCGCTGGATGTGCCTTCGCTTTCAGGCAATACCGGCATTCTTGAGTTGGGGCTCTCCGTGAAGCCTTCGGCAGCAAGTCCGTGGACGGCAGATATCGGCGTTAAAGGCTACGTTGGCGATCGCCGCGGTGCCGCCGGCAGCATCAGCGTTCTTTATGCCTTCTAATCATTTTTAAGCGAAAGGAAATCGCTTGACGCCAAAAGCGCGCCTGACCGGCAGATGCCGTCAGGCGCGCTTAGTTTTTTTTGGTCGAGCCCGAGCATAACTTTTCGGGGCGCAAAGAGACTGAGGACTTCTTATAAAAAAAGCAGATCGGGCCATGACGGCTCCGATCTGCGTAATGGAATCGCTTTCTAAGAATTAATCCTTGCGAATAACCAGAATAGGCGCCTCCGTCAGTGCGGCAACATGCATGGCGGTCGAACCGAGAACGGCCGCTTTAAAGTTGCCGTAGCCGTGGCTGCCCATTACCACGATGTCAAGATTCTTGTTGGCATAGTCGGCCAAGGCATGGTCGGCGTCCCCCACGACGAGTTCAGCCTTCACGGCAAGGCCGGCAGCCTCAAAGGGTTCAATCACCGGCTTTACGGCGTCAGCAAAGACACGGCGCTGCTCCGCTTCACGTTCTTGTCGCGTGAGCGTAGGCATATGCGGCGAAACCGGATTAGGCGCGACGGGGTCTGGAATCGGCGCGGAGGCATGCACCACGGTAAATTCCGATTTTGCACCAAAGAGTTCACGGTTTCGCAGCACAAAGTCTGCGGCAGCAGCGCCGTAGTCGGAGCCGTCGACAAAAATGCCGACACGGAGCTTGTCCGTCAAGGGCGGCGTCTTGTCGCGCAAAAGGAGCATCGGCACCTTTGTGCGGGCAAGGAGGTCGTTGGAGACCGAGCCAAGGAGCAGTCCCTTGACGGGATTGAGGCCTCGGGTGCCCATCACGATAAGATCGGCCTTAAAGACCTCTGCTTCTTCGGCAAGCGTCTTGCCGATATCGCCGTAAAGGACGCGTTCGGTGACGCCGCGGCGGCGGAGAGCCTCCGGGCCGAGCTCATCAAAAACCTTCTTCCCGGCTTCGAGGTAGTACTGTTTGACCGCCTCCATGCCGAAAAGATGGATGATCGTTTCCGGCACGGAGTACTGCACGTTCACAAGTTCAATTTCCGGCGTGGTGCCGAGAAGCGTTTCGCGGTGCGAAATGAATTCGATCACGCGGCGGCTGTGCAGACTTTCATCAACGGGAACAAGAATGCGCATGTGGCATGTCCTTTGAGTTTGAAAACTTGACGCTCAAACAAGAAGTTCGTCTTTGTCTGAACGAATAATGAGGATCGGCAGTTCAGTTGCGGCACCGACTTTAGCGGCGGTTGAACCGAGCACTGCAGATTTGAACTTGCCCCAGCCGTGCGAACCCATGACGATGAGGTCCGCGTTTTCGCCGGCATAGGCGGCAATCGCTTCAGCTGCATCGCCCGTGCGCTTAACGGCCTTGGCGTCGAACCCCGCATCGCGAAGCGTGGCGAGCACCGGCGTCACGGCATTTTCCCAAGCCAGCTGGTTCTCTTTTTCAAAGAACTTCAGCGTAGGCGCGGGCGTCACACTGTCGATTTCCGCGAGCGCCATCTTGGCGTAGTCGGGCGCCACAAAGATCACGTCAATAGTGGGATTCGGACCAAAAAGACCGGGGTGGTCGGCAATAAAGGCTGCGGCCGATTCACCGTAATCCGAGCCGTCGACGGCGAGTAGCAGGCGAAGGTTCTCGCGTTCGGGGAGCTCTTTTTCGCGCACGAGCAGTACGGGCGTTGTCGTGTGCTCAAGCACGCTGCGGGAAACAGAACCCAGGAAGAAGCTCTTAACGGGGGAAAGACCGCGAGACCCCATGGTAATCAGGTCAATATTGTCGTCGACTGCGATTTTGGCGACAGCTGGTCCGCAGTCGTCAATACGCACCGCCATATGCGGTTCAATGCCGTAGGCCTCGATTTCAGGCGCGAGTTTCTCAACAATCGCCTTGCCTTCAGCTTCATAAACGGACCGGACGGCTTCCAGACTGAAATGCTCAATCACCGTTCCCGGAATGTTCTGCTGCACATTGAGCAGCGTTACGTCAGGTTTTTCGCCCATGAACTTCGAGCGGGCGCCAATAAAGCGAACAGCTGCGCGGCTGCATGTGCTTCCGTCTACAGGAATCAGAATCCTCATTTTCACTCCTTTGAGAAGCTTTGTTTCTTTAAAGCTTCACTATCTCTTATTGACAGTATCAGCACCGGGAGCTTCCGACCGATCTTCGTCGCTCCTCTTTCGTGTCTATCAGTGTTGATTGGGTGTTTCACCATGATGTGACGCCGCCGAAGGTTCGGAGCGCTCCGCACAGGCGTCCCAGTCCGTTTCCGGCGTCATGGGAAGGTCATCATTCTCTGCTTTGGGGTCAAGCGCACCTGACGGCATCCTCACAATGAGAAGCGGCTGATCAACGACAGCGCAGAGCTTTGAAGCCGTGGAGCCGAGCACAGCCTGCAGGAAGTTTCCGCGGCCATGGCTGCCGATGACAACAATGCCGCCGGTCTTTCGAGCATGCTCCGCAATTGTTTGCGCAGGTTTGCCGAAATATTTGACGCCGCGGGCATTAATGCCGGCGCGCGAGAGTATTTCAAGCGGCACAGCGACAGCTTCTTTCCAGAGCGCATCAGCTTCTTCGTTCCAGCGATCTCGGGTTTTTACAACTATGGATTCGAAACCGACGGAGTGGTTGGTGAGCCAGCGTTCCATATCGGGGAGCACGCTCACGACATCAACCGTTGGGCAGGGACCAAAGAAGTCGCGCGAGCGAACGATAAATTTCGCTGCGGCACTGCCGAATTTGGAGCCGTCGACAGCCAGTGTGATATGCAGGTTTTCTGTCGGTTCGGGATATTGCGTTCCTTTAATGAATAGGAGCGGGCGTTCGACAAGTGCGAGCACCGAGTGCGATGTTGAACCAATAAAAAGACGGGAGACGCCCCTGCGGCCGTGCGTACCCATGGCAATTAAGTCGGCGCAGAAGGTGTCGCTGGCATTGGCAATCTCCTCTCCAGGGCGCCCATAGACAACGGCACGGTAAAGCGGAATGCCGCCTGCGATCGGAAGCAGAGATTCAAGCACTCGTTCGCCCTCGGCGGCAAACGCCGAACGCACTGCCTCGAGCTCCATCATCGTGCCGATGCCGCTTGAAGGAACCGGCGGCTCAACCGTGAGGAGCTGAACAACGGGCATAACCGGCATTTGCTTGGCGCGGTCGGAAACAAACTGTAAAACACTGCGGCTGGGAGTACTGCCGTCAACCGGTATGAGAATGCGCATGGAACACTCCTTCATTATGGGTGGCTCCGGAGCGCTCAGCGGGGGACTTATCCGCGGCGCCGTGCTGGAAGACTGACGGTCAGCGTCCTTTGGAAGACGAATGATTACAGTCTTCTTTCTTGATTTGATTATGATCCTTCTTGGCTTTCGAGCGCTACCGTATTTGTACTATTTTGAAAATGCCTTATTTTAAATCTTTTTGTATAACGACATAAAAAGTCGCTTTAGCCTAATGCGGTGTCGAGCGCCATCATGATGACAAAGCCGAAAATGAAGCAAAGCGTGCCGGCGTCAGAGTGCTGAGACAAATGGGCGGCAGGGATGAGCTCTTCGACCACCACGTAAAGCATGGCGCCGGCGGCAAAAGCGAGCATGAAGGGCATCACCGGGAGAAAGAGCGGAATGGCAAGGGCCGCGAGAATGCCGAAAAGCGGCTCAACAGCGCCTGAACCCGTGCCGAACCAAAAAGCCCGCCAGCGCGATACGCCTTGTCCGGCAAGCGGCAGTGATACTGCGGCGCCTTCGGGGATGTTCTGGATGCCAATGCCCAAGGCCAGCGCGAAAGCCGCTGAAAGTGAAGCGGAATCGCCGGCAATGGCCGCAAGCCCCGCAGTCAGACCGACCGATCCGCCTTCGGGGATGTTGTGCAGCGTGATAGCCAGAAAAAGAAGCATCGCACGGTGCATCTTTGTTTTAGGCCCTTCGGGTTTCGAAGCGCCGGGGTGAAGGTGTGGCAGCACGGCATCAAGGAGTTTGAGAAAACCTGCGCCCGCAGCAATCCCTAAGGAGGCTATCAGCCACGGCGTATCACCTTGTTTCTGCGCCATTTCCTGAGCCGGTATGATCAGACTCCAGACAGAGGCAGCAGTCATGATGCCGGCAGCAAAGCCGAGCGAAAGCGTTTCAGCCAGTTCAGTCTTGGCATCAGGCTTGAGAAAAAATACAGCTGCGGCGCCTGCGGCGGTACACAGAAATGTAAATCCTGTATAGACAGCGGTCCACTTCAGAACGGCCAGGAGTTCTCCATCCATCGTACTTGTCTGCTTAAAGAAAAAAACGAGAAATATTTTAATTGAGAATTATTCTCAAAAACATCGTATCGGATTTGAGCAGTGTAGGACGATCGACGAAGTATTCATAAGCAATCTACCCGAGGCGGGTCGGCACAGCATCAAAGGGCAGGGCGCAAATTGCGCTCAGCAGAGCGGCGGACTCTGCTGCAGTTCGCCAAAGCGCATGCGCATTATTCATAATGTTCCAATCCATTCGCACAGTTGACGGCAGGGTGCCGCCGCACTGTCCTCTCCGCTCTCTTTTGTTTTTTGCAAGGACGCATCAAATGCTTAAGAACGATATTGCCGCTCTCGCCCCCATGCCGGACGATCCCATTCTCGGTCTCGTCAGTCTCTATCAGGCCGATGAGCGTCCCAATAAGGTCAATCTCGGCGTCGGCGTGTATCTGAACGAAGCGGGCAAGGTGCCGCTCCTTGAGGTGGTCGAAGAGGCCGAACGCCGAATGACGAACCGTCATCAGCCGCGTACTTACATGCCGATGTCGGGGCTCCCCGCCTATTGTCAAGCCGTGCAGAAGCTCGTTTTCGGCAAGGATCATCCGGCAGTTGCCGCCGGCACGATTGCCACTGTCCAGACGCTGGGCGGCACCGGCGCACTGCAGCTGGGCGCGGCGTTTGCGCATCAGTTCCTGGGCATTCAGGAATCCGTCGTATCGGATCCGACCTGGGGCAATCACATTGCGATTTTCAAGGCTGACGGTCTCTCTGTCGGCAAGTATCCGTACCTTTCGGCTGACCGCTCGGCGGTGGATTTTGATGCCATGATCAAGGCGCTCAAGGCACTTCCGCCCAAGACGCTGGTGCTCCTCCATGGCTGCTGCCACAATCCGACCGGGCTTGATCTTACCCATGAGGAATGGCGTGAGGTTGCTCAGGTCGTGGCGGAAAAGGATCTCCTTCCCTTGATTGACATGGCATATCAAGGCTTTGGCGACGGCATTGAGGAAGATGCTTATGCCATTCGTCTCTTCGCTGAGCTTGGCCTCACCTTCATGGCCGCGACGTCGTGCTCGAAGAATTTCGGACTCTACGGCGAACGCGTGGGCGCGCTGCATATCTACTGCGGCACTCAGGAATCCACGGCAGTGGTGCTTTCAATCCTCAAGCGCATCGTTCGTCAGGAATATTCCAACCCGCCTTGCCACGGCGGCCAGATTGTTGCCGAAGTTCTCGCCGACCCGGCGCTCGAAGCGGCCTGGCGCAAGGAAGTTGACGGCATGCGCGCCCGCATTCATGCGATGCGCACGGCGCTCTTTGAGGCCGGCAAGGCAGAAGGCGTGGATATGAGCTTTGCCGTCAAGCAAAAGGGCATGTTCTCCTTCACGGGTCTTGCGCCGGAAGAAATGGATGTGCTTCGCGAAGAGCATGCCGTCTACGGCGTTCGCAACGGCCGCATCTGCATTGCGGGTCTGAATCTGCGCAATGTTTCCGTTGCTGCCAAGGCGATTGCAGACGTCATTAAGTCGCGTCAATAATCGGGTGAAAAACATGCTTCGCCTCAGCGGACTGCGGGGCGGAGCATGGCGTACATCGAGGCTCTGGGGGATCGAGGGATTTTTCAGAGCTTTTTTGTGCCCGGAGAGCCGTCTTCTCAATTTTGCTCATCCTCATCCCAGGTCGTGGATGAGATCCGGCTTCAAGGAGAATTCGAAGTCGTCTTCGGCAAACTTGACTTCCGGCCACTGTGCAGCGGCTTGAGAAAGTGCACGAATAGGATTGCCGCACTGCACGGGCCAGCGCATCAGTTCCGTGCCGCTCGAGAGTTCCGTGAGAATTGCGGCATGCGGCGGTTCGCAAGCTGCAGAAAGCATTTTGGAAAGCTCTGAGCGCTGTTCGTCAGGGGTTTCCGCTCCGGTGAGGCTTTGAACCCATTGAAGCATTTCGAGCGTACTGCCGATGAGAAAGCCCGCGCTGGCGATGCCGAAGTCCGGCGCGCCGTTCATCTCCGGCAGTGCGTCGGGAGCGGATACGTAAACGCTTCTGCCGTCGGCCGACGGTTCGGGATTGAACCACAGACGAAAGGCCGTTTCTTCATCGAATTGCGCAAATTCCGCAGCACGCGCATGCATAACGTCAGGCGATGCACAGGGAACACCCAGTCTGGCAGCAGGAAGCGGTGCTGAGAAAAGCAATTCTCCCGGCAGATCCTGAAGCATTTCGAGGATGGAAACCGGCTCGAGCGTCAAACGCATGGTTCGTTTGGCGTCGTAGAAGGCGTAGCGCTGAAGATCAAGCATTTTTGGAATCCTTGTGACTTCTTGGACTGGCTGCGTGCTGCCGAAACCGTGGCACGAACTTCCCTCAGCATAATGCAGTGCTCGCGGTCATTGAAGAGCAGCCTGAAGCAAAGGATTGCTTCAGGCTGTATGTTTTCAAGTCTCAGAAAGAGGCTTGACAGAGTTGCTAAGACGCGTGAGTATCAAAGGGCTTTCACGGCATCCACGTCGATAGCGATGCGGGCATCAACAGCGATGGGTTCGCCGTCCTTATCGCTCACCATCAGCGGGTTGATGTCGAGCTCCTTCACGAAGCGATGCTGATCGGCGAGCTGCGAAATGCGCAGCAGGGTGTCTTCGACCTTGTCCATCTGTGCAGGGATCATGCCGCGGGCGCCTTCAAGGAGCTTCACCGCTTTGACGGAGCGGATGAGTTCCTGAGCATCAATGTCGGTAAGCGGCGCGATGCGGAAAGCGACATCCTTAAGGACTTCAACAAAGACGCCGCCGAGACCGAACATAATCATCGGACCCATTTGAGGATCGGTGGCGATGCCGGTGACAAGTTCGCGCTTGCTCTTGACCATTTCCTGAATGATGACGCCTTCAAGACCTTCAAGCAGCCCCTTGGCCTCGAGTTTGGCAAGCAGATCCTGATATTCGGTGCGCAGCTGTGCTTCGTCGGCAATGCCGACACGCACCCCGCCCACATCCGTCTTGTGCGAGGTGGATTTGGACGTCATTTTCATGACTATTGGGTAGCCCACGCGGGCGGCGAGCTCAACGGCTTCTGCTTCGCTGTGAGCCATGCCGCTGCGGCAGGTGCGCACGCCGCAGGCGTCAAGTACTTCGAGGGATTCGCGCGTTGTGAGTTCGCGGCGGCCCTCAGCGGCAGCTGCTTTGAAGATCGAGAGCGCACGATCTTCGTCCATCGGGCGCTGCGGCACCACGCCTTCCGGACGAGCCTGCCAGAGGCGCTGCTGGTTGAGGCGGCAGAAAGCTTCTGCTGCTTCTTCCGAATACATATAGAAGGGTACGGTGACCTTCATTTCGGAGAGCTGCTGGAAGAATTCGCTCTTGGTCATGAAGACGCCGACGATGGGCTTTTCAGGATGATCAGCGCGGATTCGCATCAGTTCACGGGCAACATCGATGTCTTTGAGGCCAAGGAACGGCAGGTAAATCACCATCACCATGTCGACATTCGGGTCGGCCAAAACCGTTTCGACCGTACGGCGGTAGTGTTCCAGCGGGGCAGAGGCGATCATGTCGATGGGATTTTTCACCGAAGCGGCTGCAGGCAGGAAGGAACGCAGTTCCGCCTTTGTTTCGTCACTGATCGGGGCCATCTGCATGCCGAATTCACAGACCGCATCGGTCGCCATGATGCCGGGACCGCCGGAATTGGTGACGATCGCCACGCGGTCGCCCTTCGGAATTGGGCAGTTGGCGAACACTTTGGCGGTGGAGAAGAGGTCTTTGAGCGACATTTCGCGGATGACGCCGGACTGCTTTAAGAGCGCGTCGGCTGCGCGGTCGCCGCCGGCGAGGGAGCCCGTGTGCGAAGAGGCCGCTGAAGCACCGGCGGCCGAGCGGCCGGCTTTGAGCGCAACGATGGGCTTTTTCTTGGAGATGCGGGTGGCAAGCTTGCGGAAGTTCGCGGGATCCGGGATCGATTCCATGTAAAGCAGAATCTGCTTCACATCCGGATCGTTTTCCCAATATTCAAGCGCCGTTTCCGCGTTCACATCGGCCTGATTGCCGATTGAAATAAACTGCGCGAAGCCGACATTGAGATCCTTGAGAATATTGAGGATGCCGCCGCCCAATGCGCCCGACTGCGAAACAAAGCCGATATCGCCCGCAACGGGGAGGCTTTCAGCAAAACATGCATCAAGACGCACATTCGGGTTGGTGTTGACGACGCCGAGGCAGTTTGGACCGACCATGCGCATTCCGTTGGCGCGGACCTTGGCCGCAAGCGCTTCTTCGAGCTCGCGGCCTTCGCCGCCAGTTTCCTTAAAGCCCGCGGAAATGACGACGAGTCCCTTGATGCCTCGGGCAGCGCATTCGTCAACGGTGGAAAGCACAAATTTCGCGTTGACAACGATGACCGCCAGATCCACGCCGTCGGGGAGTTCGCTGACGGACGTATACGTGCGAAGTCCTTCGATCTCGCCGCCCTTGGGGTTGACCGGGTAGATGTGTCCCTTGAAGCCGTATTCGAGCAGGCGCTTCAGAAGATCGTTGCCGATCGTGTGCGGACGAGTGGAGGCGCCGACGACGGCGACTGCACGAGGCTTCAGGATATGGTCAAGCAGCATGGCGGGTGAATCCTTGGTGTTAGTGTCAAAGAGACTCTTTTCAATATGCGGCTGCGCCAGGCGCTCAGTATTTCTATAAAGATTGCGTTGGCAATGGATGCCCGCAGCTCTCGCAGGCATCGTTGAAACAGACGGCATCACTGCATTGTATCGATTCAAGTCCAATTGTCATTTGACCATTCGGATTACTTGCGCCCCCATTCTTTTGTTCGCCGGCGTTTTTTCTATGGCGTATGCTCGAGCAGGACGACTGCTCGATTCGGTGTTGAACCGCACCTGTGATCTGGCCTTCACTTCTTGGACGGGAGGTCACGCCGAACTGCTTTGTGCGCCGTACCGGCCGCTGCGGCTCGCTGCTGTATTTGCTCCGGATTCTTCGGCAGGGAAGGTCTTGAGAGGACAAAAGGGTATCCGGCTCGCAGATTTATTTGATTTCGATTTCATTGCACTCGATCGAGATGCTGCGCTGCGTCACGTGATTGACGAAGAGGTGGCGAAGACGGGGGGCAGCCTCCGCGTCAAGATTTGGACGGAGAGCTACGCGAGTGCGCTTCATTTTGCAGCAGCAGGCCGCGGCGTAACGATTCTGCCGCTTGAGGCTGCCAAAAAGGATGAAAGAGTCTGTGCGTTAACGCTCGATGAACCTTGGACTTCGCTTTTGATTCGTATCTGGCATGTGCCCAATCTCAAAGAACTTAACCCGGATGCGGATGCTCTTCTCCGGTTCCTGGTGAATGCTTCAGCCCCGTCGCGCGCGGGGATGGAAACGCTTTGAGTGTGCCTCATTGTCCGCATTCGAATAGGCGCGGGTGAGGTCGACAGCGCTACAGTGAGCCCGCAGAGAGGCAGACATGAACGAATGTTCGCTGAGGCTTCGACGAACATCATCAATACCTGGCAATTGTGCTTAGTACGCCTAGTGATTCATCAGATATTCTTACAGAACGCGCCCCCTAGATGCTTATGCAGAGCGCTAGAGGGTGCGTCAGGAACCGCTGCCTCATAGGATGATCGGCCGTTCCCTTCCGCACATAAGTGCGCCTTCAATTTTCTGCAGCGTCGGATTCCGCGGGAATTCGAGCGGAGCTGCAAATCCTCTTTCGAAGGCGTGGAGCGCGCGGCGCTCCCTTTCAGACAAAAGAATCAAGAACATCGTCAGAAGGACTTTTCAGACATGACCAAATTCACCAAGAGCGCTGCTGCTGCGGCCGCTGCCATTTTCGTTTCTGTCACGCTCGCCGGCTGCGGCGGTGATGAAAAAACGGATATCACAACTGTCAAGGTAGGTGTTGTCGGCGAATACAACGCCCAGTGGGACACCGTCAATAAGCTCCTTGAGAAAGACAAGATCAAAGTTGAGCTCGTCAAGTATTCCGACTATGCAACGCCCAACCGCGCCTTGTCAGATAAGGAAATTGATCTCAATGCCTTCCAGCACAAGGCATATCTTGCCAATGACATCAAGCGCAACGGCTACAAGATCGTCGCCATCGGCGACACGCTTGTGACGCCGCTTCGCGTCTTCAACAACAAGCAGAAGATCAAGGCGATTGCCGACATCAAGGACGGCGACAAGATTGCCATTCCGGCGGATCTGACCAACGGCGGCCGTGCGCTGAAGCTGCTTGAAGCCGCGGGTCTTTTCACGCTCAATCCCGACAAGGGCTATGTGCCTAATAAAACCGATATCACGCATTTCAATAAGAAAGTGCAGATCGTTGAGGCAGAGTCCGGCATGCTCGCAAACCTCCTGCCTGATGTGACGGCGGCGGTCATCAACGGCGGCAATGCCTTTACTGCGAAGCTCGATCCGTATGCGGATTCAATCTTCTCGGAAAATCTGGATCCGAAGACGAATCCGTACTTTGGTCAGCTCGTCAACGTGATCGTTGCGCGCGAAGCCGATAAGGACAATCCTGTCTATAAGAAGGTGGTTGCCGCTTATCAGACGCAGGATGTAGCCCAGACGCTCAAGGATGCCTATAAGGGTGCCTACGTGCCGGTCTGGCCTGGGGCTGCTGATTACAAACTGAAGTAAGAGGCTCTCAAAAAAAAGCACCGTCCGATGCTTTTTCGCCGCCGCATTCAACCGTCCGGATCTGCGCTGCTGCGCCCGGACGGTTTTGCGCTTCATTCATCTGCGGTGTTTTTTGGGACGTATCTGAAAGCCCCGCATGCCTCCTCAAAGCGTCAGCATCCATCCCTTCAAAAAAGAAAGCCGACCGTCATGACTACCGAATCCCCCGAACAGATCATCAAAGCGTTTGTCGAGAAGCGCCTGCCAATCTATCAGGCTGCCGCGCGCGATATTCACGCGCATCCTGAAACCAGCAACCACGAATACTTTGCCTGCAAGCGGCTTTCGGATCTGCTTAAAGGTGAAGGTTTTGAAGTTCAGGTTGATGTGGCCGGTCATCCTACGGGTTTTGACGCACGATTCAAATCCGGCAAACCCGGTCCGGTTCTCTGCTTTTTGGCCGAGTACGATGCGCTGGTCGGTCTCGGGCACGGGTGCGGTCACAACCTTTTCGGCGCCACCAGTGCGCTCGCCGGCGCTGCGCTGGCACAAGCCGCAAAATTGGTGGGCGGTGAAATCCGCGTTTATGGAACACCCGGCGAAGAAGGCGGCGAGAACGGCAGTGCCAAAGGCAGCTTCGTTCGCGAAGGCTTTTTCAAGGATGTGGATGCGGCGCTCTGCGTGCATCCGAGCTCCTCGGGTCATCGCCTGACGAATCCTTCCTTAGGCTGTGCGCCGGTAGACATTGAATTTCATGGCAAGGCCTCGCACGCCGCAAGTGCGCCCGAGCAGGGCATCAATGCGCTTGACGCACTGATTCAGGTCTATAACGGCATCAATGCGCTTCGCCAGCACCTCCCGGCCGATGTGCGCATTCACGGCATCATTACGCATGGCGGTGATGCGCCGAACATTGTCCCGGAATACGCTGCGGCGAAGTTTTATCTGCGCGCGGCAACTGCTCCGGTACTCGAAGAGGTTTGGAAGAAGGTCGAACGCATTGTCGAGGGCGCAGCTTTGATGACGGGGGCTAAGGGATCCATGAAACCCTCGCAGAACCGCGTGGAAAATACAATCCTCACGCCTAAGTTCGACGCCGTCTACCGCCGGCGTATGGAAGAGCTGCTTGCCGAAACGGGCAGCATCGAAAAGGTTGAGGATTCGGCAGAAAAAGCCGGCGGCTCCTCCGATGTCGGCAATGTTTCACAGGTGATTCCCACCATTCAGCCGACGATCCGGATCAGTAAAGTGCCCGTGCGCGGTCACAGTGAAGAGTTCAAAGCGGCGTCCTGCTCTGCGCTCGGACTGGCTTCCATCGGTTTGGGCGCCAAAGCGCTTGCGCTTACGGGGCTCGACCTCTTGACGGATCCGCAGCTGCTTGCCGACATCAAGGCTGATCATGCCGACGCGCTCGTGCGTCAGGCTGCGGCCGCAAAACAGCATTAACCCTCATTCATCAGCCTGAATCACAAGAAAATCAAATGATCAAGCTCAATCACATTACCAAGCGGTTTGAATCGGGCGACAGAACCGTCACCGCAGTCGACGATGTTTCGCTCGCCATCAACGCCGGAGAGGTTTTCGGCATCATCGGCTTTTCCGGGGCGGGGAAGTCCACGCTTGTGCGCTGCATTAATTTGCTTGAGCGGCCGACTTCAGGCGAAGTGATTGTCGACGGTGTCGACCTCACTGAGCTCGACGAAAAGGCGCTGCGTCAAGTTCGTCAGCGTATCGGCATGATTTTCCAGCACTTCAACTTGATGCCCTCGCGCACGGTGACCGAGAACATCGAAATGCCGCTGAAGCTGACGACGCTTACGCCTGCCGAACGCAAGGCCAAGATCTCGTCGCTTTTGGAGCTCGTTGAGCTTTCTGATAAAGCGGATGCATACCCCTCGCAGCTCTCTGGCGGTCAGAAGCAGCGTGTGGCCATTGCCCGCGCGCTGGCCAATGATCCCAAGGTCCTGCTGTGCGACGAAGCGACGAGCGCACTTGACCCGAAGACGACGCGGTCGATTTTGAAGCTTCTGCGGGAGGTCAACCAGCGGCTGGGCATCACGATTGTCGTGATCACGCACCAGATGTCGGTCGTCAAGTACATCTGCGACCGTGCGGCGGTTATGGAAAAAGGCCGAGTGGTCGAGGAAGGCACGATCCTCGAGATCTTCTCGCATCCCAAAATGCCGGTGACGAAGGGTTTTATTGATACAGCGACGAATGTCGATGATCTCTATGAACTCCTTGAAGAAACTCGTTCGGGCGACGGCGTCAATCACGGCCAGACGGTGTATCTGCTCACTTATACGGGTTCTTCGGCCGGAAAGCCTCTGATGGTCGAGCTCTACCAGCGCTTCGGCGTGGAGGCCAACATCATCTTCGGCAATGTTGAGCTGCTCAAGGGGACGCCGCTCGGCAAACTCGCCGTCACGCTCTCGGGTACACCTGAATCTGTAGGAGATGCGCTTGAATTCATTCGCAGCCAGAACGTCGTCGTGGAGGCTCTCTAATGTTTGACTGGATCTATTTTCTTGCGCCCAACCTCAAGCAATTGGGCGGCGAACTGCTGACCTGCCTGGGGCAGACCTTCACAATGATTGGCGTGTCCGGCATTCTTTCGTGGATTCTGGGCATTCTCGTCGGTGTTCTGCTGGTCACGTGCCGTCCGGGCGGCATCCTTGAGAATCGGCCGCTCTTTACGATTTTTGACCGCGGGATCGACATCATCCGCTCGATTCCATTCATTATCCTGATCGTGCTTCTGATCCCGCTCTCGCGCTTTCTGGTCGGTACCGGTTCAGGCGTGACGGGGAGCTTCGTTGCGCTCGTTTTCGGTACGGTGCCTTTCTTTGCGCGTCAGATCGAATCGGTGCTCTCCGAAATTGACCACGGTCTCGTAGAGGCCAGTGCGGCAATGGGCTTTTCACCGCGGCAGATCATTTTCGGCGTCTATCTGCGGGAAAGTCTTCCGGGCATCACCCGCGTGACGATGATTACCTTCGTCAGCTTTGTGGGCATTACGGCCATTGCCGGCGCGATCGGCGCGGGCGGCATCGGCGACTTTGCCATCCGCTACGGCTATCAGATGGGCTACCGCGACATGATTTGGCTGACGGTGCTCATTATTCTCGCCATCATCAGCATCTTCCAGTTCTTTGGAAATATGATCATCCGCCGTACCACGCACTGACGGTTTCTTTTGGAACATGCAGAGAGCATTGAAACCCGACTAGTCATGCACATATGACGACAACGGATGTTTGCTCCGGCAGCGTCGAACCCATCGATTCTGCCGGTGCAAAGCCCAAGCGGCTCCCAAAGGAGCGCCGTCGGCGGACGGCCGTCAAGAGTGAAGAAGATCGTGCGAAAAAATGCCTCACTGATGCCTGAGAACGCAAAATGGGACAGGTTTGATTTAACGGCCGCTCCGTCAACGTTATGCTGTTGATGGAGTGCGGCTTTGTTCACCAGCGCCGCATTTAAAAACAGCAGCCAATCCTCCAGAAGGTGTACCGTGCGTCAACTTCTACAGATTCTTATAAAGAAAGTTGCCAAAATTTCCGAATTGGTTTTCGTCGCAGCCGTGATCGCGCCGATTGTGGATCAAAAATATTTGTCCTATCCGGTGATCATCGTTTCATTTGTCTGCTGCATCCTGACGCTTGTATTGTCCGTTTTATACGGCCCAAAAGCCGCGGACGGACGAGATTCATCGAAGACACCGCTCAAGACCAAAAAATGACGGCGGAAGGTCCGCAGACTTCGGCTGCCTGAAGGCATGAAAGAAAATAGGCTGCATCTTTGGAGGGTGCAGCCTATCAACGTTGACAGAGCCTCAGTCCTTTATTTTTTGGTGACTTCAATCACTTCATCCGTAGCGTTTGAAATTGTATAAGGGGAGCCGTCGAGCGCTGCGGCAATGGCATCCTTGATTGACATCGTGCCGACAACGGGTGCAATTTTCATTGCCGAAAGTTCCTGATCGGTGTAGCGCACTGCACAGCCGGTGGCATGCGCCAAGGCTTGAGCGGCTTCGTCAAAACGCATGTCCTTGAGATCATAAGGATGGACGGCGGTTACCTGCAGGCAGCCGCGGCCGGGCTGTGCGGCAGGGGCAGTATTCTCAGCCGCAGATGGTGCTGCTGAAGGTTCCGTCTTCGCCGGAGCGGCTGCAGATGAGGAAGCGGCAGCGGTGGATGGCTCTGTTTTCGCCCCGTCGCTGCAGCCGGCAAGGAAGAGTGCAGAAAGGGCGGCGACGGCCGCTGCCGCTTTGAAATTCATGTTGGCCATGGAAGATAACTCCTTTGAAATGACGGTTGTTGGGCTTATTCTGCCGCCATTGCATCTATGAAGACATTCGCAAATTGCAACCGGCAGGGCGGGTTCTTGCCTAAAAGTTGCAGATGTTGCAGCCGTCTCGAAAGTCTGCGGATGGTGTTTCGACAAGTACCGGTTTGCGTGCGTTTGCTTCAGCGGTGTCCAGGTGACATCCTGAAAACTTCGGCCCCATGAGAGGCACGTGCGGGCTGCGGTTTGAGGGATGGCCGTGCGTCTGGTCGATCAAAGCCGCATCGAGCATACTCAAGCCGCCTAATTGCCTTGAGGTATTACTTTGTCTCCTTCAGATTTCTTGCTGCTCCCGAGCGCTCTTCGGGCAGAATAATTCAGACGGATCGCGGATCCGCCAACGCATTCATCCCAATCAGATTCGTCGCGGACGAATCTGCTCGATGTCCGGACAAGAAGCTCCGCATCGAAGAAGAGACCGGCCCAGGACATCAGGTCCCGCAGTCGACGCAGTGACGAAGTCAGCTGTGTGCAGCGCCTGCAGCGCTCTAGAGCAAACGGGTCTCTTTTAACTGTATAAGTCCCAAAATTTTATCGACAGGAATAGTTCACCATGCAGAAGCGCACCTTCCTTAAATCCGCATTGGCCCTCGGCGTTGCTCTGAGCGCAGCTCCGATTCTTACTGCCTGCAGCAAGGCTGAGCCCGAAAAGCAGGCTGCCGCGCAGGCGCCTGCACCCGCAGCTGCCGAGGCTCCGAAGCTTAAGCCCATCAAGGTTGCTGTGACCGCAGGACCGCATGCCGACATCGTGACGAAGGCCGCTGAAGTTGCTAAGAAGCAGGGCTTTGACGTCAAAGTGGTCGAGTTCACGGATTACATCACGCCCGATACCGCCCTCGCCGAAAAGCAGCTTGACGTTGCTGTCTATCAGCACGAACCGTTCCTGCTCAATTTCAATAAGCAAAAGGGCACGGATCTGGTGGTTGCTGCCAATGCCGTTGTGCAGCCGATGGGCCTTTATTCCAACAAGATTCATTCATTGGATGACATCAAGGCCGATACGAAAATCGCCATTCCAAATGATCCGTCCAACGGCGGACGCGCGCTCGTTCTGCTCGAGAAGGCCGGCATCATTAAACTCAAGCCCGACTATAAGGGCGAAGCTTCCATTCATGACGTGGCGGAAAATCCGCGCGGCGTGAAGCTCGTTGAACTCGAAGCCGCCCAGCTTCCGATCAGCCTGCAGGATCTTGATGTGGCCTGTGTGCCGATGAACTACGCGGTTTCCGGCGGTCTCGACGTTAATAAGCAGGGCTTTTACTTTGAGTCCCGCGACGCTAAGTACGCACTCATCATCATTGCCGCACGTCCGGACAATGTGCAGTCGCCTGAAGTGCAGACCTTCGTGAAGTGCTATCAGTCGCCGGAAGTGGCGGCCTTCATCAAGGAAAAGTTCAAGGGACAGATCAACCCGGCCTGGGAGCAGCCCGCCAAATAAGGATCTGCTGAACGCTCAGCAGATTTAGTGAGCTGCCTGAAAGCGGCGGATGAAACCGGCGACAAAATCGCCGGTCTCCTCTGCCGCTTTAAAATATTCGGCACAACCGATTTGGAGTTTCTTTGATGGCTTTAACCAAACATCCCATTGCCGACCTTATTGCTCGCCGCGGCGGACTCGTTATTGACGGGGCCATGTCCACTCCGCTCGAAGCCGCTGGGCTCAATCTCAACGATACGCTCTGGAGTGCCAAGGCGCTTCTGGAGTGTCCGGATCTGGTGCGCAAAGTTCATTACGACTACTACGCAGCCGGTGCGAATGCCGTTGAGGCCTGTTCATATCAGGCGACTGAAGCGGCCTTTGCCCGCAAAGGCATTGAAAAGGCCGAAGCCTCCCGCTTGATTCGCTTGAGCGGAGAACTGGTGCGCGAAGCGAAAAACGATGCGCTGCTCGAGCACCCGGAATGGGATCCGGCGGATCTGCTCACGGCGGGCTCCATTGGGCCTTACGGCGCTTATCTGGCCGACGGCAGTGAATATACGGGCGCCTACAATCTTACGCGCGAGGAGTATTACGCCTTCCATCAGCTGCGTCTTGACGAACTGCTCAATTCCGGCATGGACATTTTGGCAATTGAAACGCAGCCCCGATTCGATGAAATTGAGGCGCTTCTCGCCATGATTGCTGACCGCGATATCACCTGCTGGGTGACTGTGACGCTTAAGGACGGCGATATGCCCGACGGCACAAAGCTCGAAGTCCTTGCCAAATGTCTTGATGCAGATCCGCATGTTGAAGCCTTCGGTTTCAACTGCGTCAAGCGCGAATGGGTGGAACCGGGCCTGAAGCGGTTGTCCGCTTATACAGACAAGCCTTTGGTTGTCTATCCGAATTCCGGTGAGACGTATGATCCGACAACGAAGACCTGGCATGCTCAGGGTGTGCATGAGCCGGACTGGAATCATTACGTGCCGCTCTGGGAACATACGGGCGCACGCTGCATCGGCGGCTGCTGCCGCACGCTGCCTAAGGACATTGTGCAGATTGCGGAGCTCCTTCATAGGGCGGCCGAGAAGCATTAAGGCAGAAGGCTGAAAGCCCCTCTGCAGAATTCAATTTCCTGAAGAGCCAAGAAAAACGGCGCCGTTTCACGAAGAAATGGGCGCCGTTTTTTTTGCTTTGAGGCTTAAGAAGCGTGCTTCTCAAGCCTCAGCTTTGGCATGCAAGAAGACTATTTTAAGCTGCTTTGCCGGATTTGAGCGCTTTGACGTGCTCCGCGACAATCATGCCGAAAACGCCGGCCGCCGTCAGCTGCGCACCGCCCACGTAATTGTCATAGAACAAGCCGCCGGCCGCATTGCCGATGGCGTAGAGATTGCCGACAGGATGATTTTCCGTGTCAAGCACTTCGCCTTCGGTATTAATCAGCGGGCCGCCGAAGGTGGCCGTCATGCCGCCCTGGAACGGGACAATATAGAAGGGCGCCGTATCAATGACCGGAGCCTTGTCACGGGTGTTGGGCGGCGTGAGCTTGCCCGCATCACCGCCGGCAACGGCCTTGTTGAAGTCCTCGACGGTCTTTTGCAGCGTCTTGGCATCGATGCCGGCCGCTTTGGCGGCTTCTTCGAGCGTCTGGCCGGTGTAGACCGGCGCCTTGGTGCGGGCGTAGGATTCCCAGTCGTTCTTCAGAATCGGCATATCGTGCGTCTTCTGGTCGCAGACCATGAAGGCCCAGTTATCCGGCGTCATGCTCGCGACATCGCGAGACATCTGCACATAGGTCTGACCTTCATCGGTAAAGCGAACGCCTTGACGATTGACGCAGACGCCGTTGTTGACAATGTTGAGCGGGTTGGCGCCGGTCGGGCCGTAAATCGGACCGCAGTGGAACTGGTCGACGTTGACAACTTTGGGCAGGAAGGGTGCCGTGAGCACAATGTTTTCGCCAGCGACGATGCGCGAGCCGCGAATCGGCATCTTCGCGCCGGCAGAACCGATGTACTGCGTGACGAGTGCCTGATTGGCCGAGAAGCCGCCCGTTGCGAGCACAACGCCGTACTTCGCATAGACTTCCGACACAACGCCCTTGGTCTTCACCTTGGCGCCGGCGACGCCGCCCGTCTTCGGGTCGGCAATGAGTTCGACCACCTTGGTGCTCGTGCGCACTTCAACGCCCATGGCCTTGGCCTTATTGAGGAGTGTCATGACGAGCTGTGCTCCGCCCGGCTTCAGTTCGCCGGTGACGAGGTGGGAGCGGTAAAGCTGCGGCCACACCAATTTGTTGCCGGTCAGGAAGTTGATGCCGCAGTAGCTGTGGAGCCATTCAAGAAGGCGCGTGCAGTTGTCAACGACGGTATGCGTCAAAGCGGGCACCGCTTTTTGCTGCGACACCTTCATCATGTCGTCATAGAACGCTTCGGCCGTATCGGCCGGGACATTCTTGGCTTTCTGGAAGCTCGTGTTAAGACCGAGCAGGAAGCCGGCGGCATAAATAGCATTGCCCGCAGGCATCGGCATCTTTTCGAGCAGGAGCGGCTTCAGGCCAAGTTCTGCTGCATGAATGGCACAAACGAGCCCGCCGCAGCCGGCACCGACAATAACGAGGTCGTATTTGGCGGATTTGCTCGATTTGGCTTCGGCAGCAGTCACGCCGCCCAGCATACCCGCCGCTCCTACTGCTCCGACGGCTGCAGTTTTGAAGAACTCACGACGATTTGTGGTCATTTTTCACCTTTTTTATGGTCTTGGCCATCCGCTCTAAGCCTCTGGAACGGGGGATTAAGGCGGCGGCCGTTATTTGACAAAAAAGATCATAGAAGCGTCGGGTGCAGTGAATAGATGAGAATTGTTCTTATTTATGTCGAAATGACAAAGTCTGTTTCACGTTATTTCCCGCACGAAACGGAGTAACAAAATGAAAGAGCAAACCTGCTGACAGACTGGTTTACGTTTGTATGAATAGGACTGCAGTTTTTGCTGCTGCAGTCCTTTGCCGTCAAGTTTATTGACGTCCTTCGCGGATGACGAATTCGGGCATCTTGGAACTCATGGAGCGGTAAGGATTGATGTCAATGCCGCCTCGACGGGTAAAACAGGCCTGAACTTCAAGCGCGGTGAACGTGAACCTCGAGCGCAGATCGTGGAAGATCTGCTCTACGCACTGTTCGTGAAATCCTCGGTGGGCGCGGTAGCTCACAAGGTACTTCAGGAGGGAACGCGGGTCGACAGCTTCGCCGGTGAGCGCTATAGAGACGGATGCGTAGTCGGGCTGTCCGGTGACGGGGCAGAGCGAACGAAAAAGATTCGTGCGCCAAACCGCCGCACGAATATTGCCCTTAACGTCCGTATCGATCGCAGCCGGCGCTTTCTCTAGGAGTTCGGGGTTGACCTCAAAATCGGTGATGCTCACATCCGGGAAGGCTTCTTCGAGGAGTTCTCCGGGCAGATCGTCAATCGTCGGCGTCCAAGTGTCGAGCGTATTGACAGCCACTTCAACCGGAGCGCCGGCGGCATTGGAAAGGTCTCGCTTCAGAATCGCCGCAACTTCCTCGGCACCGCCCGCAAATCGGGTTTGTGCAAAGCTGCCTTGATAGAGCTTGAGCGATTTTGACTCGATGATCGAAGGCGAGGATGCCGGCACGAAGACGTCAACTTCTGCCGCTTGCGGCAGTCCGTTGGCATTGAGCCAGGAGAATTCATACATGCGCCAGATATCGGTGCCGATGAAGTCGTGGTCGCCGATGGCGTCTCGACCGATGTTGCGGGAAATGGGGAAAAGCAGTTTCGGATCGTACTGATCCGCATAGACGGTGGTTAAACCCAGAGCAGTGCCCTGAGGTTCCGGCATCAAAACAGCCATTAGAAATCCTTTTGCCGCGCCGGCGGCCAAGCATGCGGTTGCACTATGGTGAGCGCATTCTCCACATGCTTAGACTGGGCGTCAAGGCCGCCGCAGATGATTGGACGGAAATTAGTCTTTGCGTGTTCCCGGCACCGGCGTGATAACAGCTTGGCCGGAGAGCGCCTTTCGGATATTGCGCATGACAAGATCCGCCATGTCGGCACGGGTCTCTACGGTTGCAGAGCCTTGATGCGGCGTCAGCACAACATTGTCGAGTGCGATGAGTCCTTCTTCAACGTGAGGTTCGTGCTCAAACACGTCAAGCGCAGCGCCGGCAATGCGGTGCTCCTTCAGGGCTTTAATAAGGGCATCGGTGTCGACAAGCGCGCCGCGGGCGATGTTGACGAGATACCCCTGAGGGCCGAGCGCATCGAGCACTTCAGCATTAACCAAGTGATGCGTTTCGGGGCTTCCCGGAATGACCACGATGAGGAAGTCGCACCACTGAGCCAAGGCTTTCATGTCGGGAAAACGCTGCCAAGGGACGTTCTTGGGTGAGCGTGAGGTGTAGCCCACCTCCATGCGGAAGGCCTGCGAGCGCTGAGCGATGACGCTCCCGATTCGTCCGAGACCGGCAATGCCGAGCTTTTTGCCGAAAAGACGGCGTCCCAGCGGAAAGTTTTTCTTCGGCCAGTCGCCGCGGCGGATAAAGGCGTCGCCCTGAGCGACGCGGCGAGTGACATCAAGCAAAAGCGCGAGGCCAAGGTCAGCCGTGTCTTCACTGAGAACGTCAGGGGTATGGCTGAAGCGGAGTCCGCGCCGGATGATTTCCGCCGTATCGAAGCCGTCATAGCCGACGCCGAAATCCGCAACCATTTTGAGGTTGGGATAAAGATCGAGTTCGGATTTGGGTACTTTGAGGTTGGACGCACCAACAAGGACATCAACGCTGGGACCGAGTTTGGCCGCTGCTTCGGGCGTGAGCTGATCACGATAGAAAACTTCTCCCAGCTGCGGCAGCTGAAGTGAGAGCGGATGCCCGGTATTGCGCGAGGAAATCAAATTGACGATGCAGGGACGGTCGTTGAGCATATTCCAAACCTTAGAGAAAAGTTGTTCGGGCGGCTAATGCGTGAACAACAGTTTAGGACGATGAAGCTCCTCTGAAGGCGTCAATCCATGTCAAAGAGTGATTTTCGCAGTACACGCATCGAGCTTTGCGGATTGAGTTTGGAAGGGATGAGTTCGTTTCATCCGGACGGACGACAAGTCTTTTCAAAGTCCAGGCAGAAAAAAGCCTCCGTCAGCAGCGCCGAACGGAGGCTTATGCGAGTCAACCCGGTTTAGCGGGCTCACTGAGATGCTGGAAGATCATTCCATCGCAACGGCTGACTGAGGGTGCAGAGCCGTGCAGCCGCCGTCAGGCTGTGCGGCGAGACGCCTAAAGGCGAAAGCGCTGATCCAAACCAGTGCAAACCAACCGAAAAATGCCAGGCCGATGGTGCCGAGACCGGCGTTCGGCACAAAATAACCGAGCAGAAACGACGGAATGCTCGTGCCGAGATAACCGGCCAGATAAAGCGTCGAAATCGTCTGAGCGCGCTCCGTGATGTCAGCGTATTCCATGAGGAGCTTGAGCGCCAAAGAGCAGATCGCGCCCATGATGAAGCCGCATAGAACAAGGAGTACGGCAAAGAGGATCGGGCGGGCATAGGCTGCTGCCGCAAACATCCCGGTTCCGGAGACCAGATACCCGGTCACTAAAGGCAAAAGCATTCTGCGCGGGTTCAGTTTTCCGCAAAGGATGCCGCCGGCAGCAAAGGGGGTCACTAACAGCATGTACGTGAGTGCAGCATAGGCCGGCGAGGGCTGACCATCTGCAAAAACCGCACTGCCGATCATGGCCGAGAAGCCTTGGAACCAAGTGCTGAGCGCCCAGGTGCCGATATAACCGACTGCGCAGAGCGGGAAAACCTTTCTGGCTTTCTGAGGGATGCCGAAGCTCGGGGTCAATGCACTGATCAGCGACATAGCCCCCGGCCGCATCGTTTCGACTGCTGGTATTGCTGCTGCGAGCACGACGGCAAGCGTGACGGCCAGTCCAATAAAGAGGGTATCTCCCGAGATGATGCCGGTTTCCGCCGAGAGCCCGGAGAGCACGGTTCCGAAGATGAATCCGATGCCGGGGCCGGCAGCACTCAGAGCGGTTCCCAGCCATACATGGGACTTGGGCGCCGTGTCAACCGTCCAGCTCATGGCGGCGCTTGTTACCAGGCCGGCAAACACGCCTTGAAGCAGGCGCCCCAAAATGAGCGCTGAGGCATTGTGCGGATCAATAAAGCACAAGCAGGAGGCAATGCCGACAGCAAGGGCCAGAATGACCGTTATTTTGCGGCCGAAATAATTGGAGAGTTTTGAGAAAAAGAGAAGCACCGCAAGGCAGCCGCCGACATAGGCAAAGACTGTCATGGAAACTTCAAAAGTGGTGAGCGCAAGTGCCTGTGTCCAGATTGCAATGAGGGGAACTGGTATTGCACTTGCGGCGAAGCAGATAATCACGCAGAGCGCCGCTACGGAGAAGGTGAATGCACGGCGGCCGTCAGAAGGGCTGTTTTGTTTGTTGATTGATCGGAGAGCCATCATGAATCCTTGGAATGGAATTTGTACGGACGCCATTCTAGGAACAAAATGATGGACTAATAATGCCATTTAGTCCAAATTACTTTATGATTCGTCTAAATTTTACGGTTTGTGCCGATTGTGGGGACTTGAGCTTCTTGGCCAATATTGCCGGAAGCTTCATAAGCTTCATAAGCCGCATAAGCAGCAAGGCTTGCCGTCAGTTCCCGCATCTGCTGCTCTCGGCATTGTGTCGGCGTCATTCCCATAATGCGCTGGAAGACAGCGGTAAATAGGGCCGGAGAGGAAAAACCAAGTCGGGAGGCCGCTTCTTTGATGGAGAGGTTGGTGTCACGCAGGAGCTGACAGGCTGCCGTGATGCGCCACTGCGTGAGGTAGGCGAGCGGCGTCTCGCCGACGCTTTCTCTAAAAAGCTTGGCAAAGCCCGAGCGAGACATGCCTGCGGCTCGGGCCAGGGTTTCGACCGTCCAAGGTTTTTCCGGCGCATTGTGGATGGCCGAGAGCGCGCGAAAGAGCGTCGGCTGGCGCAGCGCCAGAAAAATGCCGGGGTGGTTTTTCGCTTCTGGCGAATGAATCCAGCATCGAATGACTTCAATGAGCACAAGCTGCATCAAGTGGGTGGTCACCAGTGAGCTGCCCGGTTCGGAAGATTCGACCTCTTCATGGAGCATTTTCATCATCCATCCAAGGCGATCCGCCTCGTTGTCATTGGGCTTGAGGATCAGAAGCGGAGGGAGCGCAGCGCGCAGCTGAGCGGCTGCAGTGGGATCCAGCGTCATTTTCCCAGCGAGCAAAATATTTTCTTCGTAACCCGGCTTAATGCCGTAGTCTGCGAGACCGCCCCTAAGCTCATAGGGAGTTTGCGCTGAAAGATGAGGCTCAAGCTTGGGATCATCGGTGAAAATGAAGCTTGTCGGCTTAACCATGAGCAAAAGCGATCCAGGGAGCAGTTCTATCCAGTCAAGCGTGCTTTGAGCTTCAGACAAGGCTGAAGAACCGGCAGATGCATGCCCGGCATCACTCAGCGCTGAATCGGGTGCTGAGCTCGCTTTTTTCATGAAGTACATTTTTCCCTTGCGCGGCACCAAGAGCTTCATGCCGGGGTAAGCCGGATAAGCAATGGAAAAGCCGCCGCCGCGAACGCCTGTGGCTGTATAGCTTTTGACGGAAAGCGCAGCGAGTATCTGAGAAAGTGCATCCATGCTTGACTGAACCTCATGCCGTTTGAAAGACCAGAATACTGACGCAGAGCGCCGTCCTGGACGGATCTATTTTGATGGTTCATGAGCACTGTCGGCAAATCCTCTGCGAAGGATTGGGTCAGTCATGAAAAAAAGAGCGTATTGTGCTGCGCTTCCAAACAGTAGGTCAGCAAGTTCGAGTCGGCGAACAGCACGATTGGCTGGACGCGGGGCTTCTCGTAGTACATGCCCGAAGCGGAATGACGGAGCGCGGGTTCTGCTGGCCAGGCTCTGACTGCAGACGAGCTGTGTCAGAAAGGATTCATAGCCGCAGCCGCTCCGCGTTGAGGCAGCTCAAGGCGGAGCGGCAAAGCGGCGATCTGACTGGGTCAAAACTCCGTCACTTCTGTGATCGGGCTGTTAGGCGACGGTATAGATGCGGACATCAGGCGCTGCGCTCCAAAGCGGCTGGAGACTGGGAGCGACATCATTTTTGAACAAGTCGCTCGTCAGGTAGGCCTGTGCATGCTCGGGTGAATCAAATCCGTGGATGACCTGCACATCGAGGTCGCGCACCAGCAGTTCCTTGCTAAGCGCGCCGGTGATGTTTGATAGAAAAGGTGCGCGGTAATTCTGGTAGACCTTGGCTGCAGCCGGACGGTTGGCAGGCGCAATTTGCATGGTGATTTCGAGGTATGCCTTGACTTTCATCTTATGAGTCCAAAGAAAAACTTCTGTGCCGGCGCAAGAGGTGGAAATTTGAAAAAGTTGCAATACGCGTTTCCTGCAACGAGAAGCATCCTAAAATTAATACTCAAAGAATGAAAGATATCAATAAATTAATGAGTAACTAATAAATTTATTAGTTATTAAAAAACATATAGTTATCGGAGAAGCAAGGTGTATGAGCCGAAATATGCAAAAGACATTCGATGCCCGCTGGAGTATGGTCTGAAAGTATTCGGCGGCAAATGGAAGTCGCGTATCATCTGCGTGCTCGCGGAGAAGAAAAAGCTCCGGTACAGTGCCTTGCGTCGAGATATGGCAAATATCTCGGATGCCATTTTGGCCGCAACGCTCAAAGAACTTATCGCCGATCAACTGGTGGCGCGTGAGCAGTTCAACGAAATTCCTCCGCGCGTGGAATATCGTCTGACGGAGAAAGGCGAATCTGTCGTCCCTATTCTCCAGAGCATCTGCCGCTGGGCCGGGCTGTATGAACGAAATATCTCTGCGGCTAATCCGCTGCCGCAGTGTCAGCAATGCAGTTACGGCTTCCGCAGCGATTCTTGATCCTCGCCTGCAGAAGCCGTGCGCAGCAGTACAGCTGATTCACTGAAGCCTTGCCGTTAATTATTCCTCAGGAACTGAGGGAGATTTTTCATGTAGAGCACGAAGACGTAGCAGATGACAACGGCGGCAATGGCTAATTCGAAATGTGCGAACAGCCTGAGCTCATAAGCGTATTGTTGAGCTCCGGCGTAATGGGAAACAAGGTCCGAAAGCTTATAGAGCGCCGTTGCCCCGATCGCCATTGGGAAGGTGAAAGCGGCATAGCCGGGTGAAAATTTCAGACGCAGCAGATTCCAAAAAGCAAAGTAGATGGCGATGGTCATCAAAACGGCGATGCCGAAAAGGAGCGCTGTGAGGATCGGATGAGGATGCTCGTAGACGGAGAGGAGCCCAGCAAGCAACAGCGAAGCAGGCGCGGCCAGAATGGCGAGTGTCGGCTTGGCAGCATTGGCGACCTGCGGCAAGAAGAAGAGCCGATAGAGCATCGTCGGCAGAAGGATCGCATAAGAGACAAGACCAATCACAAAAAGCGTCTGGGCAAAAGGCAAAAATGCCGGAACGCCGGGGAAGGCGACGTCAGCGACGATGATGCCCACTGGCGGAATAAACCAGGAGGGAACCATTTTTTCCAGCACAGGGTCGCGCAGGCGAAACCAAATGAACGCAATAAGGGCAGCCAGGTGAAGCGTGATGCCGACGCACCAGAGCCCGGCGGCAAATGTCGGGAAAGCGTGAAGCAGTGCGCGGGAGATCACCATGAGCGACATGGCAAACGTGGGGACGATGCTGCCGACGACAGGGTGCTTCAGATCTTCCCACAGCGTTTCGGTGTGCAGTACGAAGCGCAGAACCAGCAGCAAAAGGAGTGCTGAGGCGGTGAACGCACCGATGAGCTGTCCCCAGCCGTTGAGCGGAAGAGCATTTTCCATGCACCAGCCAAGACTTGCAACGCCAAGGGCAAGTCCGGCCATCGGTGTCGGAAGACCGCGCAGGCGGCGAGGAAGGGTAGTCAGCATACGAGAATGTGATTCAAAAGAGCGGGTATTTCCGCAGTGTTTAATGAATGCAGGAGTCTAGCAAATTTCTCGATAAGTAAAGAAAAACCGAACAATTTTATTAATTTGTTAAGAATTTGTGAAAACGTTCCTGAAAATAAGAAGACAGTTGACAACAAGAATCATTTGCATGAAGCATGCAATGATTTCGCCGCAGTTTAAAACCTCATGAAGTTTGTTCTTTTCAGGGTGGGTGCATCTTCGGTACCGCCCTTGCTTTATCCGGATTTTCCTTAGAGTGCCTCTGGATATTTTCCAGTTAACCAGCTTCGCCGGCCGGATGGCCCAGAGTCTCAACTTCTCCACCGATGCCATCTGCCAGCACCTGTGAGTGCTTAAATTATCGTCTTCGTTGCTGTCGTGTTTTATAGAAAGGAGGCTCGACAATTGCAATCGCCGAGCCACATTCATTAAAAGTACTTCACCATGCCGACGACAAATTCACTGCCGCGCAGATGTGTTGAAGAGTCATCGGTCTTTTGATTCTGCTGCATGATGCCGGCATCCGCATACCAATGCAATGTTTTGGTGACTACATAGTCATAGCCCAGGCCAAACGACCAGCGCTTGATGTCATTTTTGTTTTCGTGATCGGCTTGTGCCGATAAATAGCCAGCCCCCACTTTGGCTTTTCCGCCCCACATAGGCCACTGTAAGGCGAAAACTGCACCGGCACCATTAAAAGCACCGGGGGCTTTGATGTAGCCGCCAGCGGTATTTAAAGCATTGTGACGGAACCACTGCCCATAAAAATAGGGTTTGACTACGCCAAAGTCGTAATTCACACCGAAATTGACGGTAAAAGGCTGCTCGCTGATGTCGTGTTCATGTTTTTTGTTGATTGTATCCCCCAGCAGCAACACGGTCATCGCACCTTGCTTATAACGGGCTGCCGCTGCCATGTAGCGGTCATCTGCATCGACATAGTCTCCTTCCGCATTATTGGCAAACGAATATTGTCCGTGGAAAGTCCAGCCGGCGATGTTCGGCGTAACGTAGGTCACCGCATTGTTAAGCGGAAAATAGTTGCCTGCCGTCACAAACTTGTTGCCGGCCCCGATGAAGTTACTCATCGCCGAACCAAAGGGATTCATGACCGTTCCGACCAATCCTGTGGTGCCAATGGGGCTTTTTAACTGACCGACTCGGCCCACCGTGATTCTGCCCCAAGGACTGGAAAGCGTCAGGGAGGACTCGCGCTCCCACAGTATTCCGGCTGTCTGAAAATCACCCGAGTCCCCCAAGAACTGACTCTCGAGAGTAAAAGACAGTGACCAATTCGGAGCTAAGTTTTCTGATCCTCGTAAACCAAACCGGGAACTGTTGCGCATGCCGGATTTTTCAGACAGCTGCCATTCATTGCGCGCCTGCTCTCCAGCCCCCGAAAAGCGTGAGAGCGAGAAACCGTAATCCAAAAGACCATAGACATTAACGGAGGCTGCAGAAGCCGCGGCAGCAGTGGTCAGCGCTATCGCACCGCTACTGAGTAATCGGGATAATTTTTTCATGGAAAGAATACCTTTCAAAGTGGGCTCTTTCCAGTATCCCGATTTGCTGTCTTGCAGAAAATGGCAAAAAAGCTAAAAAAATTTTTACTTTTTTGTTAATCTGTATTGAGCAGCAGCGGCATCTTCATGCTAGGTTGGTGAAAATCAAAATCAGTCCCCGCAAAAAACTTTTCCAAGATGGGCGATAAATCATTGTCCATCTTGTTGTGGATTTCCTGCATGACTTGGCAATACCAACGGGCGAAAACCCGCACCCGACGCAGCCGCAGCGATTCGGGCCGCATGTAAAGGTAAAGCTTCAACGGATCCGAAGTCCAGCCAGGCATTACCGGCACCAAACTTCCGTTTTTTAATTCCCGCGCGCAATGTAAAGTGGGGATGCCGGGATTGATTCCTGACCCAACTACCGTAGTCGCTTTGGCAGTTTGTGCCGAATAAAAGATCATGCGGCGGCCCCATGGCAGCGTTTTTTTTACACCGTTTCGCTGCAAGGAAGAGATCATCGGGCGCAGTGGTGAATAAAAAACGATTCCAGTGAGATCTCGCACATCATCGGGGCTTTGCGGATAGTGATGGCGGGCCAAATACAGCGGCGAAGCGCACGGCAAAACGAGCCCCGTTCCATATTGGATTTGAACGATTTCGGGGCTGGCAGGATCTGGGCCATAGGCGCTCACAATGTCCAGACGCCCATTAGGCGAATCAAAAGATATCGGCATGGGCGAATGCCAATCCACGACGGAAAGCTCAATGTCCGGATAGTCTCGGTGAAAGTTGGCCAAATGCTCAATTAAAAAGCCATCCAAGACTCCCGGCGGAATGCCTACACGCAGGGGACCTGCCAGTTGATGAGGCGCAGACTGAAGTTCCTCAACCAAATGATCATATTCCTCGACCAAACGTTGGCCGTGGAGCTGTGCAATTTCTCCGGAGGCCGTCAAGGAAAACGGGCGTTTGTCTCGGTTAATGAGCTGGCACCCCAGCGATTTTTCTAATCCCGTAAGCGTTCGGCTAACCAAGGAATCGACCGAGCCCAACAGATCTGCCGCTGCATGAATACTCCCGGTTTTCGCAATAGCGCAGAAGACGCGCCAATCTTCAATATTGGCTTCGCGACGCATAGCAGCCTCATTTACTGAATTGATAATTTATTTTTGATGAAATTGCTCTTTTCGTCAAGATGTGCGCCTTTCACAATACCCGGCATGAAGAGTTCCTTCTCTTTCGGAGTGAAGATATGCCTGCTATGTGTATTGCCTTGGCGTTAGCCATCGTAGTTGTGGCTGCAATAGCCATTGTGAAAAAACTCGATGTGCGAATCGTGCTGTTGGTCGCCGGTATGGCCCTTAACATTCTGGCTTTGGCCTTTGGTGCGGAAAACATTCTTCCAAAAGGAGCTCAATCCACTGGTTTGGTTTTCTTTGACCTTTTTGAGGCTTTTGACGCCTTATCTCTAAAACAGATCACCGGTACGGGCTTCATCATGCTCCTGGCTGGCGGCTTTGCCACCTATATGGGTGAAGTCGGCGCCTCCGATAAATTAGTCGATTTGTGCATGAAGCCACTTTCTCACATCAAACATCCGTATTTGATTCTGGTGCTCGTATTTGTCGTGGGACACTTGCTTTCGCTCGTGATCACTACGGCTGCGGGTCTGGCCATGCTGCTAGCGATCACCGTCTTTCCGCTTCTTACCCGTATGGGGATTTCGGGCGTTTCGGTGGCAGCTATTTTGGCATCAGCTGTGATGTTCTCTTGGTGCCCATCATCGGCGTTAGCGCTCTTGGGTGCCGATGTGGCCAAGATTGATCCCATGGAATACCTGCTTTCCTATCAGATCTATGTCGGTGTGCCGCTTGTGCTGGCAATGGCGGTGACCCATTACTTCTGGCAAAAGTACATGGATGCAAAAGATCACCAAAACGGCCGTATTGTGAGCTTTAGTAGTGACAGCCTACAAAAGACTGAACAAAAGGTTGTTGCCTCTAAGCGCAATGTGCCCATGGTCTATGCCTTGCTTCCGCTCGTTCCGATCGTCCTGTTGCTGATCTTTAATAAAACTGTTTCTGGCTCCATTGTGCTCTCAGTGGCCTGCGCCATGGTTATCGGCTGGTGCACGGCGTTATTGGTCGATGCGGTGTGCCGTCGTGATTTGAAAACTGTTTTCCATGACGCCAGTTCCTTCTTTAATGGCATGGGAACCATGCTCACGAAGGTGGTGTCGTTGATTTTCGTTGCAGCACTGTTTGCGGCTGGTCTACAAAACGCCGGCGTAGTCAGTGCCTTGATCTCTGCGAGCAAATCTTTCGGGTTGGGCTTGGAAGGCACCGGTATTGTGGTTTCGGGTGCCATCAGCATCATCACCTTACTTACAGGTTCCGGTGTTGCAGCCTTTACGAGTTTGGTTCCGATTGCTCCAGACTTGGCTCATGCATTGGGCGGTAACACTGCCGCCCTCGCCGTAATGATGCAGGTCGGCGCTGAAACGGTTCGCGCCATGTCGCCGGTTGCAGGCGTCGTCATCATCGTGGCTGGTTTTGCCAAGGTAAGTCCTTTAGAAGTGAGCCGCCGCTGCATCGTACCCTCTGTTGTGGGCTATGTGGTAGGTATCTCTTGCGCTGCCATTTTGCTGTAACTCTACTTTTCTTCGAGACATATCATGCTTGGATACCCATCCGCCGGGCCCGCTGCTGAAGCCGTAGCCTATCTTCCCCGTTTGACGAATGCCCCCCGGGACGAATTCTTTTGGATGTGTCAAATCGACAAAGCCTCCATTATTTCGAACCACGAAGAGCATCTGATTTCTGATCAGCAAGCCGCACGGTTTGCGCAAGGGCTGCAAAAAACCATCGAGCAAGGCAGTCTTGCCGGCAGCGCCCGCCCCAAGATGTACATCCGCTTTGAACCTCTGGTAATCAAACATGCCGGTATTGAAAGCACTCTCATTCATGCAGGGCGTTCCAGTCAGGATATTCACTCTACGTTTCATCGAACGGTGCTTCGTGAGCAACTGCTTAGGTTCATGCAGCTCGCCTTAGCAGCCCGCCAATCGCTGCTGACCAAAATCCGGGAAAACTTTGAAGTCATCGTTCCCAACTACACCAATGGGGTAGCTGCGCAGCCCAATGCATTGGCCCATCAGTGGTTAGGCCATGTACAGTCCTTCGAGCGTGATTTCCGTGCCCTCGCTTTCGCCTGGCAGGAACTCAATTTCTCCCCCATGGGATCTTGCGTACTCAACGGGACAGGTTGGCCGCTCAATCGTAAGCGCATGGCGCAGTTGCTGGGTTTTGACGGAGTCCTTTTGAATGCCTATGACGCCGGACAAATCGCCACCGAAGATGCCTTCCTTTCTGTATCTCAGGTATTGGTTGCCCCCATGCTGCACTTGGGTCATTTCCTGCAAGACATCATGACGCAGTACGCCCAATCACGACCATGGATTTTGGTGTCCAGTACGTATGCTTCCAGTGCCATGCCGCAAAAACGCAATCCTGGATCGTTGATTGACATTCGGCGCGATGCAAGCCAGGTGCTCTCCGAAACACAAAGCGAAGTCTGGCGCCTGCATAACCTGATGCCAGGCATGTATGACGGCAAGGATTTGGCCATTACGGGAGAGTTGTTCGAGGATGCCTGCCAGGTCATGGACGCCTTTGGCAAAGTCCTTGCGCTATTAAAAATTGATGCCTCTCGGGCCTTGGAAGAATTGAATTCCGACTGGACGGCTTCCCAGGAGCTGGCTGACATCCTGATGCGCCGTTTTGCGATTCCTTTCCGCATCGGACATCGCTTTGCTAGTTCCCTGGTCAGCTTTGCTCGTACCAACCAGTTCACGCCCAAAAACATCCGCTATGAGGATGTCTGCACGCTATGGTACGAATTGGCGGCAAAGGAACAAGCCGAAGAGCCGGGTTTGGCTGCCGCCTTTCCATTATCTAAGGATGCGTTTTTTGCCGCATTGGATCCGCTTCATATCGTTAGCGAGCGGCAAACGGAAGGTGGTCCGCAGCTGACTGAAAGACAGCGTCTTCTTGATCAGGCAACAACTCAATATGAAGCCGACTGTGAGTGGGTGAAAACTACGCAAGACAAATTGCAGCAGCGAGAAAACGATTTGGAACAAATTTTTTGCTCTTTGATTCTGTCTGCGTCATAATTTTTGGACTGCAAAAAGTGAATGCCTTGTTATTTTCCCCACAAGACAATCTAACTCTTCGGGTTTTGCGGCTTTTTGTTGGCATGTTTCTGGCTGCCTTTGGTATCTCCACCATTACGACAGCTGGCCTTGGTACAACTCCCATCAGCACTTTACCTTTTGTATTGGCTGTTCTTTCTGGTTATTCCTTTGGGCAAACAACATTTCTCGTCAATGTTGTTTTTGTCATTGGTCAATTTATGCTGTTGGGGAGAAAATTGCCCTGGTGGAACATCTTTCAATTGGCTGCCGTGTTTGTCTTTTCTGCTTTCATTGACTTATCGATGTTCCTGATTGCCGCATTAAAACCCGAAGCTTGGGGCGGACAGTTATTGATGAGTCTGGCGGGCAATCTGTTCTTAGCTCTGGGCATCGTGCTCCAGATATCTTCCAAAACTCTGGTGCAGCCCGGCGAAGGCATCGTTTTAGCCATAGCGGTTCGCCTGCAGCGCTCTTTTGGAGATATCAAAGTTCGCAGCGATATCGTCCTTGTGTGCTTGGCTGCCATATTGGGTTTTGGTTGTTCCAGATCTTTTATCGGTCTTCGCGAAGGAACCCTTATTTCAGCCCTATTAGTGGGATTTCTCGTCAAAAAGATCCAAGGGATTGATCACAAACCTGCTCAGCTCAAAGAAGTATCTTTCCAGCCCAATGAAAAGTCCTAACGCAAAGCTTCTTTGTTTTTCAAACAACACCACAGGGAAAACCTACTGTTTGAACACTCCGATCACAGGTGCCTTTTCAACCGAAAGCGCTAATCCAATGGCGGCTCGCCCTTTTTCTTGAATCGATGTATGCAACCTTGGTATGCCTCGAGGGTTTTGCACTCGCGCAAGGCTCAAATACGAGGCTAAGGTTGGTCTGCTCGCCCGTGAAAAACGGCGTGATGCTGTCGGCCTAGACTCCGTTAAGGTCAACCAGAAACTTGTTGGAGCTTTTTTCACTTACTCTGCTTAGATACGAAATTCTGCACACTCCGTTTTGCATGAAGTAAAGTTGCAGCATCTCTATCATTTGAAATTAAGCCATGTCTTCAATCCGATTATCTCGCCGCAAGGTTCTCTCTGCAGCTGCTCTGTTCGGCAGCTTGGATGCTGTCGGCTTCAATGTCTTGCCCGCCTCGGCTTCGCCGAGTCCGATCGGTGTGCATGACGCGTCCAAATCAGCGCAATCAGCAGTGCCGCAGCCGGTGTTTTTTAAAAGAGGACACAAACTCGAAACCGGTTTTCAGGCAGAGATTCGTTCACCCTTGCTCGGAGAAATTCGGGCACTGCGCATCCGCATGCCGGATCGGCAGAAGGCCGCACTGAAGGGCGTGCACGTGCTCTACCTTCTCGACGGCGAAACTTTCTTCGCGGCGGCTGCTGCTTATGCACAGTGGCTTGAACAATCCCGTCTCGGCACCATTGGCGGGGTGATGGTGGTGGGGATTGAAAATAAAGAGAACCGTACGCGAGATCTGACGCCCTCGGCTTCAACGGCAGATCGGCAAGGCCGTCTGGATCCGGCGGCTTCGCTGCAAGGCGGCGGAGCAGGGCGTTTTCTGGATTTCATCACCGGTGAACTTCGTCAGAGTGTCGAAGCGCAGCTTCCTGACGGCATGCGGATTCTTCGCCGTACGCTGATTGGTCACTCCTTCGGCGGGCTCTTTACCGTCAATGCAGTGCTCACTCAGCCCCATGCATTTGATGACTTTATTGCGGCGGATCCGAGCTTTTGGTGGGATCAGCGCAGACTCATTCAAAAAGCGGCGGCAGACGGCTTGGGCGACAAGGCTGCTACCGGCCCGGGACGGCGGCTCTATCTCGGCTTCGCCACTAAGCCGCGCAAGGACCGTACAGCCAGTGCTGATCGGCCGGCAGCGGGGGCTCGCTTGTCAGCAGATCCATTGGTCTCAGACTTTATTGGCAAAATTCAGTCTCAAGGCATGCAGGTGCGCCGAAAGGATTTTCCGGATGAGGTGCACGGAACCGTTATGTTCCCAGCCCTGTTTGATGCTTTGAAGCATTTCTATACGCGCGAGCTCTCTTAGTGACAAAGCGGAAGCGGCATGAAGAAGCGGCGGGCATAAAATGGCAGGCATTCGTGTTTCCTTGCAGCTACTTGATTCATGCCTGAACTTCCAGAAGTTGAAGTCACCCGCCGCGGCCTTGCGCCGGCCATTGTCGGCCGCAGCGTCACAGCCGTTAATGTCCGCACGCCCAAGCTTCGTGAACCGCTCCAAGATCTGGCGGCGCTGCTGCCGGGACTCACACTGGAGCATCTCGAGCGCCGGGCGAAATACTTGATCTGGACTTTCCGCAGCGCTGCTGGAGAGAAGCGCTGGCTCCTCACGCATATGGGCATGAGCGGCTCATGGCGCATCTGGTCTCTTCCGGCACCGAGCGCCCATAAGCATGATCACGCGGATATCGTTTTTGGCGATGTACTGGTTCGTTATACGGATCCAAGACGTTTCGGATCTATTCTCTTTATGACGACGGATCCGAGAAAGTCGCTTCCCTTGACGAAACTTGGCTGTGAGCCTTGGGATCCGACGCTCACGGCTGATCGTTTTTATACGGAACTTCAGAAGACGCATCGATCGATCAAGGAAGTATTGCTCTCAGGAAAGATCGTCGTCGGCTGCGGCAACATTTACTGCTCAGAAGCGCTGTTTGCGGCTGGCATTCGGCCGACGCGGCCCGCGGATGCCATTTCGAAAGCGCGTGCCGGCAGACTCCTGGAGTCTGTTCGCAAAACCTTGGAGACCGCCATTGCGGCGGGCGGCTCTACGCTCCATGACTTTCACGGCGTGAGCGGCGAAACCGGGTGGTTTCCGCTCGCTTGTGCAGTCTACGGCCGCGAAGGGAAGCCCTGTCCGATCTGCGGCCGGCCGATTGCCCGTATTGAACAGGGCGGGCGGTCCACTTTCTGGTGCCCGCACTGCCAGCATTGAGCTGCAGTCTTAAACCCCATTGCCGTGGGTGCATCGGAAGCTGCTCTTGAGCTCGGGGTTAGCCAAGCTTAAAAACAGCAGCCAGCTCGCTTGCTGAAAGGTCGCCGATCCAGTTTTCACCGGCGGCTACCGTCATGTCGGCCAAGTCGCGTTTTTGCATCAGCATGTCGTTGATGCGCTCTTCAAAGGAACCGGCGGTAATGAAGCGGTACACCAGCACGTCTCGGCGCTGTCCGATGCGGAATGCCCGGTCCGTGGCCTGCGCCTCGACGGCCGGATTCCACCAGAGGTCATAGTGAATGACGGCCGACGCCGCGGTAAGGTTAAGCCCTGTGCCGCCCGCCTTGAGGGAGAGAATGAAACTTCGCACGGTGCGGTCTTCCTGAAAGCGGTCGACCATTCTCATGCGCTCCTCTGCCGATACGCCGCCGTGCAGAAAGTCGGGGCGCTCGCCGAGAGCTTGCGCAATCCAATCCTGAAGCCGTTCGCCCATTTCGCGGTACTGCGTAAAAATGAGCACCTTGCGGTCGGTATCAGCGCACTGCGAAAGGATTTCCAGGAGGGCATCGCCCTTGCCGGAATCGGGCGTCAGAGATGAAGTTTTCAGGAACTGCGACGGAGAGTTGCAGATTTGCTTCAGGCTCGTAATGAGTTTAAGAACACGGCCTCGGCGCGCCATCCGTCCGGCCGGTGTGTTGTTTTCAGGCGATTTTTCGGCCTCCATGATTTGCTTAAGCATTCGATCAAGCGTTTCTTGATAAAGCACAGCTTGTTCGAGATGCATCTGAGCGAAATGATCGATGGTGTTCTTTTCGGGCAGATCGGCAATGATGGACTTATCAGTTTTCACCCGTCGGAGCATGAAGGGCGCCGTGAGGCGGCGGAAAGCTTCTGCCGCGCGTTCGTCATGATCGGCTTCAATCGGACGCGCAAAGACGTCCGCGAATTCCTTCATGGAGCCGAGGAGCTTGGGCTGTACCGTCGAGAGGATGGACCAGAATTCCATCAGACGGTTTTCCACCGGCGTGCCCGTCATGGCAATCACCTGCTGCGCCTTGATGCCGCGCACGGCTGCAGTCTGCGCCGTGCCGGGATTTTTCACCGCCTGGGCTTCATCGATGATGAGAAGGCGCCACTTCAGGGCAGAGAGCAAGTCATAGTCTCTGCGCAGCGTGCCGTAGCTCGTCAGCACCACGTCGGGCATGTCGGCCCCCGCCGGCAGCTGCCTGTCGGCGCCGTGGTATACGCCGAAAGTCACTGTCGGGGCAAACTTTGTGAGCTCTCGGGTCCAGTTGGCGATCAGCGTAGTGGGCAGAACGGCGAGGACCTTTTTCTTTTTCAGCTCTCCCGTATTCTTCAATTCAAGCACGGCGCTGATAACCTGAAGCGTTTTGCCAAGCCCCATGTCGTCGGCAATCAGCGAGCCGAGGCCCAGCTTCGTATTCTTCATGAGCCACGAGTAGCCGCGCGCCTGATAGGGTCGCAGTGTTGCCTGAAGGCCTTCGGGCGGCTTCACATCGGTGACTTCGGTAATCCGCTTTAACCCTTCCTTCACGTCATTGGAAACTTCAATTTCGGCGCCCTCAAATTCGCCGGTAATCACGGCCCGCATCCGTTCGAGCGCCGTCATGGGCGGAGGGTTGTCAAGCGTTTTCTTGATGCGGTTGATTTCATCAGGATCGAGATAGACGAAATCATCGCCGATCTGGACGATCTGTCCGGCTTTGCCGGCAAGGGCCTGGAATTCGTCCTTCGACAAAAGACGGCCGCCGACAGCAGCGTTCCAATCGAAGGCTGCCAAGGCGTCCCGTCCCAGCGGACTCTTCATGAAGTCGATATTGGCGGCGGCAGCGCCCACCAACTTGGGCCGCAGAAGATTGCGCATGGCCTGCGGGAGCATCAGGGTGATGCCGAGCATGCTGAGGTGCGGTGCAATGTCAAAGAGAAAGTCCTTCAAATCTTCCATGGGAAGCGATGCGGGTTTGCCTTTGCGCTTGCGGATGCCGTCGAGCACCGGGAAGGCCTGTGCAATAGTCTTCAAAATGGTGAGTGCGGCAAAGCGGTGGTTTGCCCAGACGGGATTGCTGAGCAAGGTGCGCAGAAGTACCGGCCGATCCATCGGCAGCTGAGGTTCTTTTGATCCAGCGCTTAAGGGGAGAGAGGAGGCTCGGCCAGCAGCAGCATCCGCTTCGCGAAAAAGCGCTTCCGAATCCGGGGCGGCCGGCGGCATGTCGGGGCTGCTGGGAATGTTCGGAATGGCCTCAGGGGCAGCGTTTTCAGGCAGATCCTCAGCCGAGAGCGGGCGCGATAGTTCGTTTTCAGCAGCTTTGTGCAGATCGGCACAACGTCCGAGAATACCGAAATTGACGGCAAAACAGTCTTTTTTAGCGCTGCGTACGGTTAGAACCGGCCGCCAAGGATAGGCGTCGCCCAAAGCGAAGGGCTTCAGCATGCGTGCCAGCGCTTCGCCTGCTGACGGCATGACTTTGCCGTCGAGTTGGTCGAGCGAGCAGCAGGCAGCCGCTGCTTCAAAGATGTCGGACGGTCCTTTGAATGCCTTCCAACCGAGTACGCCTCGGTTGATGAAGCCCGAAAAGGCCGCAGAAAGCAGCAGTACCGCAGCACGTTTGGGGTCGATTTCGCCGTCAGGGCCGAGTGCAGCGTCGCACTCGACCATACGGTCTGCCCACGGAGCAATGCCTTGAGCCAAAGCATTGACCAATTGGCGCACGGGTTTGCTTCTGAGCGCCGGTATCCACCAGATGCGAGGCGCGGGGTCCTTGATGGCTTCTGTAGAAACCGCAGCGGGGATGAGGGCGCCGTTTTCGAGAAGGTGCGCAGCGGCCGCTGCAGTTTCACGCCAGCATTCGATTTCCGGGCTGAGCGCCTGAGCTTCGCGGCGGGAAAGGGAGGTGAGGAGCGCGTAAAAGAATTCGCTGAAGTCGACCCGAACACATTTGGGCTGAGACCGGCTTGAGGCTGCCGGCAGTTCAAGCTCGATGACAAAGGAGAGGTTGTTGGCGGCCAGCGTGAGCTTTGGAAGCGTACGTGTTTTGATCTCTGCCGAAGCCTTCTCCCATGCCTGCTGTGCGGTTTTGCGGCCGGAACCCTCCGCATGAAAAAATGGATCTGCAAAAGCGCTCCAGGCGGCTTTGGGCGTGAGGAGAGGAGTTCCGCTGCTCCGTTCCTCGTCGGCCGCTTCTGCCTCTATTCGCTCGTCAATGCCTTGCGAGAGGCTGCTCTCTAAAAGGAAAGCCTCCGCAATGGCGTTTCTGGCCTCTCGTTCGGCTTGCCGCATGACTTGGCGCGTAAAGGCCGTGCAGTCTGGATTGTTCGAGATGGCGGAGGTCTTGGGGATCAGTTTGAGGATGGTTTCGCCTAAAGGTTCAAGCCCGGCGTAGGGAAGACTTCGGAGTCTTTGCAGGGCGGCATCGGCGGCGGATCCCGAGGCGAGAGGAGCTGGAGCGCTTTCGTTCGGCGGGGTGCTTTGAGCAGCATAAGTGCTCTCTTTTTCGCTCATCAGAGCGGCGCTCCCGGACAAAATTTCGGATGCATCGAGAGGCTTCACCTTCACAGCTCGGTCCACATCGATGCCGCACTTACGCATCTCGGCCTTCAGATCCAGCCCGCGGAAGCGGAAGATGAAGAACGGGTCGATGTCGATACGGTCGGCCATCACGTAAAACACGGCGGCGAGATGCTTGCACACGCGTGCAGAGTCCGGGCAAGAGCAGGAAAGCTGCATGGAACGCCAGCTTCGCGGAAAAAGCTCAATGTCGAGCTCTCGGCAGAGATCGGCGATGCCGTGCGGGAGTTCGCCGTCCATGAGTGAGGCAACCAAATCCGGGTCGGCGGCAATGGCGGCGGTCAGTCGTTTGGCATCCCTCGCCGAGATGGGCTTCATGCCGACCGTCACTTCATAAGGATAGTAGACCGATCCTGAGACAAAGGCTTCTACGCAGCCGGGGCGGTCGGCAGCTAATGAAAACTGTTCAACGCGTCCCGTATTGGCGTAGGACTTGCCGCGCGGCAGCCGGTTGGCATCATCGACTTTTTCAAGTGCAGCGAGCCACGCTGCGCCCCACCATGTGGTGCCGTACTGCCGTCTGGTAGCCATTTGAATTCTTCTCCTGCCGCTGCCGTGAATAGGTATGAACAAAGATTCTACAGACCGGTTAAGCGATTTTGACGGACAAAAAATATCCCGCCGATCCTTTGTTAATCAGCGGGATAGGGCATCTTTTCAAGCGCGCTTCAAACCGACTGCACAGTACTTATGTGTAAACACAGACGCTTTAAAGCGGGCAGGCTCGAAGCCGATCAAATGCCGTTGAGGCGCAGTGCTAGACCTTTAAACATGTTGAAGGCCATCGGCAGGCTGGTTTCGTCCTGAATTTCGAAATCGGCACGGTGATGACCATGATGGTTGCAGCCGAAGAGGAAGTAAGCGCCGCGGCCGCCGTGCTGAACTACCCGCTCAATGAGCAGTGTGCAGTCTTCCGATCCCGAGGGCTTGTTGAAGCGTTCAATCGACTCGACGCCCGGAACGGTCTTGGCCACCGATTCGATGAGATCGAGCACTTCGGGGCAGGAGGGCAGCGTTGTGGCTTCGCCGGCCTTGACGATTTCAGCTTCGACTTCATAAGCGCGCTTGACGCCTTCGACGATGTTCTCGACGTTCTTCACCATGTACTGGTTAATCTCACCCGTTTCGCCGCGCACTTCGAGCTGCATATCGGCATGAACGGGCGTGACATTGCGGCCTTCGCCGGCATTGAGCCGGCCTACTGCAATGCGGGTTGTGCCTTCGCCGCTGCGCGGAATGCCCTGCATCATCATGGCGGCGGCGCAGGCGGCCATCAGTGCGCTGCGGCCCTTTTCCGGGTCGGCCCCCGCATGAGACGGACGGCCGTGGAAGTGAACGTCAATCTTGGTGGAGGCGAGGAACCCGCTTTCACAAAGGCCGATCGTGCCGAGCTTGGCGAAAGTGCCGACATGAGCGCCGATCAGAGTGTCAACATCGTCAACCACGCCCGAGGCAGCCATGGCGCCTGCGCCGCGGACACCTTCTTCGGCCGGCTGGAAGAGCACCTTGATGGTGCCTTTGAGCTGATCCTTGTGATCAACGAGCCAGCGGCAGACTTCAAGTGCAACAGAAGTGTGTCCGTCGTGGCCGCAGGCATGCATAAAGCCCGGGCGCTTGGAGCTGAAGCCGCAGGCGGTCGGGAGATGATCGGGGGAGTCGGATTCAGTGACGAGCACGCAGTCCATGTCGCTGCGGAAAGCCGTCACGGGACCGGGGCGGCCGGTCTCAAGCACCGCAACAGCGCCGGTGTAGCCGCCCGTTTCATCAATGAAGCTCTGCGGAACGCCGGCAGCGAGCGCACGCTTAATGGCGGCTTCCACCAGCTTGGGATCACGGCCCATCACCGCTTTGGGATTGATGACTTGTGTGCCGAGCAGCACCTTAAGCCCTAAAGCACGAAGCCGCTCTGCGACCAGCCAGGTGGTTTGGAATTCCGTCCAGCCTTCTTCGGGCGTTTGGTGGATCTTCCGACGCGTGGCGATCATTTCCTCAACGTACTGTTTTTCGGTGTATGCGGTCATGAACTTGTCTCCTGACATTGTCTGGAAATTGCTTGTTATATGGTGAAGGGCTGCCGCAGGGGTGCAATGTGCTTTACGCCCAGTCAGCCTGCCGTCCTAGTGAAAAGCATAGAGAATGAATTCTACGTCTGCCGGCCGAAAAGAACCGCGGACATTTAACTGACCGCGGAGGTTTTTCGGGTGCTCTCTCCAATAATTATTTCTTGGAACCAAAAAGCGACTCTTTCACAGAAGACCCGGCTTCCTTGAGTCCGTTCCAAGCTGCGCCGGCACCTTCGACAACGCCGTCCTTGGCCTTGTCGTAAGCGTCTTTGGAGCCTTCCTTGACGTCTTCATAGCCGTCTTTGGCGAGTTCCTTCGCTTTGTCGTAGCCCGAAACGGCGCCCTCTTTGCCGGCGTCGTAGCCCTCCGCAAAGAAAGCCTTGGCGGCGGTATAGCCTTTGCCGATGCATTCCTTGGCTAAAGCCCCTGCAGGATCGAGGCCCTCCTTATCCGCCACCAGTTTCAGGTGAGTGAGTGAACAGACGGATTCGGAGGGGGCTTCAGATGCAGAGGCGGCAAAAGAAGCGAGCGAGAAAGCGACGGTACTGATAAGAATGAGACCCTTCATGATGCTGCTCCAAAATGATTGCAGGCGTACGGCAGCCTTAGCATTTGCCGTCGTACTGGCCCAAGCTGAAATGATGGATGATTGCTGAGTACTTTAACGCCGGAGTTTTTAATCAAGTGACGGAAGTTTGAAACCGCATGTTTGTGGGAAGGCTTCGAGTTCGGCCTTAATGGCGTCACGCTACTTTTCGCCCGAAGAGCCATACGGCGCCTGGCACTGATGCTGCGGCAATCAGTGTCATCGGCCAGAGGTAGGGGGCGATTTCAGAAATGCCGGCATTTTCAAAGTAGATCATGCGCACCACGAGAATTCCGTAGCGGACGGGATTGAGAATGGTAATGGTCTGCATCCATTCGGGCATGGCTGCTGTCGGCGTCATGAGGCCGGAGAGGACGAGTGAAGGGAGCAGCAGAATGAAGCATGCTACAACCGACTGCTGCAGTGTCTGCGCCCAGGCGGAAATCATGAGTGCCAGCCCCACGATGCTGGCCGCAAAAAGGAGCACGACGCCAAAGAGCAAAGCAAGCGACCCCGCAAAAGGAATGTCAAACCACCAGCGGCAGACGGCAAAAATCATGGCGCTTTGAAGGACGCCGATAACGATTGGCGGCACGGCCTTGCCGATGAGGATTTCGACGGGGGTGAGCGGCGTCATCAGCATCATGTCAAAGGATCCTTCCTCACGCTCGCGCGAGACTGCAAGCCCTGCGAGGAGCATCACCTGAATCATCGCCAGGCCTAAAATCAGTCCCGTCATGATGTTCCAGCGAGTGATGCCGTTTTCGTTGTAGCGGTAGCGGTCTTTAAGCTCCAGAACCGATCGGACTTGGCGGGATGCGTTAAATTCTTCGATGATTGCCGCAGCGTAGCCGACTGCAACATTGGCGGTTGTCGTGTTGCGTGCGTCAGCAGCGACATAAACGGGAGCGGTTTCGCCGCGTGCGAGTTTTTGCGCAAAGTCTTCAGGGATCCAAAAGCCGACAAGTGCGCGGCCGTCGGCAACGGCTGCCGTAAAGGCCTGAGCTGAGGGCACTTCCGCTGCGCGCTTAAAGATACGGTTGGCTTCAAGCCTTGCTGACAAAGCTCGAGAATCCGGCGTCTGAGAAGCGTCATAGAGCACGTAAGGCGCTTCCTCCAGATTAAAGGTAGCGCCGTAGCCAAACAGAATGGACTGAGCGAGGATCGGCACGAAGAGAATTCTGCGGACACTCGGATCGAGAAGGAGCGTGATGAGCTCCTTTTTGGAGAGTGCCTTCAACCGCAGGAGCGACGCGGTGAACGCCGCCCAAATGTTCTGAAGAGACTGCCTGATCATCATGTCGGCGCACCTATATCAATCCAGCCGCTTGCGGGCAAACACGAGCGCGAGCGTAAAGAAGCCGAGCGCAGCGGCCGCCAGCAGGGCCAGGTTGGCCAGCACGATTCGCTCGGGCTCCCCTGAGAGATAGAGAATCTTCACGGATTCAATGGCGTAGGTGGGCGGCATCAGTCTGCCGACGGCAGAGATGAACCAAGGAACACTCCTCAAGTCAAAGAGGTATCCCGAGAGCATGAGGGAGGGCAGGTAGCTGCCGATGACGGCAAACTGAATCGCCGTAAACTGACTTTTGAAGACGGCTGAGAGGAGCAGCCCAAAGGCAATGGCCCAGGCGGAATAAAGCAGTATCGTGGCCGCGAGCAGCCAGAGGCTGCCGCGCACTGGGACTTCAAAAACGAATACGGCTGCGAAAAATGCCAGCATGGTGCCCACGGCCGTCAAAAGAAAGTTGACGAGAAACTTGGCCGCCAGAATGGCGCCTGGGCTCGCCGGCGTTACCGAGAGCATTTCAAGCGTTCCGCGTTCCCACTCCCGAGCGATGATGATGGCCCCGAGAAAGCTTGCCGAGAGGGTCAGCACCACGATGGAAAGTCCCGGAACCAGATACCAGGCGGAGGTGTTGGCCTCGTTGAACCATGTGCGGGAGAGAAGCGCTGCGGCTCCTGACGTCTGAGCCTGCGGGCCCGCAGAGCTTCCCAGCAGCGCAAAGTCTTCACGAAGCGCAATCTTCTGCGAGAGTCCGGCGACGACAGCTGCGGCATAGGTGCGGATGATCGAGGCTGCGCTCGCATCAACGCCGTGAACGGTAAGTCCTATCTGAGCACGGCCCATCGCGGCGTCGCGCGTGAACCCGGGCGGCAAATCAATGATGACTTCCGTGCGTCTGGCCGCAAAGAGCCTTTCGGCGTCGTGCCGCGACGGCACTTCAGTGAGTTCAAAGTAGGGACTTCCGCGGAAAGCGGCGCGAACCTCTGCCGTCAAGGCGGTTGATTCGCCCGCCGTGAAGACTGCAGGCACTTTGAGCAGATCCATCGAAAGCCCCCAGCCGAAGAGGACAATGAGGACGACAGGCAGCAGCGCACCCATGAAGATCACGGCAGGATCGCGAACCATCTGCAGCCATTCTTTCTCGAGCAAAATGAGAAGCTGCTCACCAAAGCGGAGCTGAGGTCTGCCGCGTTCTCTGTTCATCGTGCGGCCTCCGACGACTTGGTGCGCTTGTCTTCGGCTTCGGCGCGCCGAGCATTGAGCACGATTTGCCGGAAAGCTTCATCGATACTTTCGGCATTCGCGCGGGTTCGGACTTCTAATGGCGTTCCGGAGGCCAATATACGGCCATTGTCTTGAATCAGAATTCGGTCGCAGTACTCTGCTTCTTCCATGAAGTGCGTCGTAACGGCGATGGTAGTGCCGGCTTGGGAGAGTCTGACGATGCGCCGCCAGAAGGCGCGTCTGGCAGTGAGATCCGCTCCGGACGTGGCTTCATCGAGAAAAAGCACGGCAGGCCGGTGGATCAGCGCGCAGGCAAAAGCGAGCTCCCGCTTGGCACCCAGGGGAAGCACTGCTGTGCGCCGTTCAAGGTCGTCTGAAAGCCCGAGCTCGGCGGCTAATGCATCGATGCGGCGGGCAAGGTTTTGACCGGCGACGCCATAGGCTTCGCCGAAATATTCGAGGTTTTGCCGTGCCGTCAGCCGTTCATAAAGTGAAAACTTCTGCGCAACATAGCCGACTCTGGCGCGGGCGGCGGATTTGGCGCGGCGCAGATCTGCGCCGGCTGCGCGAATGTCGCCGGTGGTGGGCGCAAGCAGACCGCAGAGCATGCGGAAGGTCGTCGTTTTCCCGGCGCCGTTGGGACCAAGGAGCCCAAAGATTTCGCCGCGCCGCACTTGAAAAGTGCTGTCGGCAACGGCAGTGAAGCTGCCAAAGCGCCGAGAGAGGTCAATCGCCTCCACTGCATATTCCCCGGGGAAAAGTGCTGCCGGGGCATAGAGGTTTTCGCTTTGGGCGTCAGCCGTCGGGAGATGCTTGAGTTTGGATGCTGATGAGCCCGAAGCGGCATCAGACGACAGATAACCTTGGTCCGCGAGGAGATCTTCGAGTGTTGGCGGGCGCTGAGCCAAATGGAAGGCCGGCAACGGTCCCGAGTGAAGTGACTGCCGTAATCGAAGTGATAATGCATTGGCGCCGCTCTGAGCGGCTGCCAAAAGGTCAATGAAACGTCCCCGCGGCACGGCGTCAATGATGAGCGCCTGGCCGGGCGGGAGTGCAGCTGCTTCCATCAGGGTTCGGGCGAGCGTTGAGGAGTGCTCGGCTTCAAGCGCTTCCGCGCGGAATGTTCGGTCCGTCAGGGGAGCGCAAAGCGCCCGAGGCTTTCCTTGAGCGGCAATGCGGCCGCGTGAGAGCACGATGACGCGGTCAGCGGTTTCGGCTTCATCCAGGTAAGCCGTTGACATTACCACAGTCATTCGCGAACGCAGCCGCATGGCATCAAGAATGCGGCGCAGTTCGCGCCGTGAGAGCGGATCAACGCCCACCGTAGGTTCATCGAGAATCAGGAGCTTCGGTTCTCCAAGAAGTGCGCAGGCGAGGCCTAGTTTTTGCTTCATGCCGCCCGAAAGCTTGCCTGCGAGCCGATTCTCAAAGCCGACAAGGCCCGAGAGCGTCATCAGCTCTTGAAACTTGGATTGGAGTTCGTGAGCGGCAAGGCCGCGAAGCCGGCCGAAAAGGGAAAAGTTCTCGAATACGGTGAGTTCTTCATAGAGTCCGGTTTTTTGGGGCATAAACCCGACGGTATGCGTAAAGCGCTCGTCTTCTGTATCGGGAGTGAGGCCAAAGAGGCTGATGCTGCCGGCATCCGGGCTCAGTATGCCGGCCAAGAGCCGCAGGAGCGTGGTTTTCCCGGCGCCGTCCGGACCCACAACCGCAGCGAGTTCACCTTCCGCAGGCAATTCCAGATCGAGATGATCGACGGCAGCAAAGGGCGTGCCGTCAGGGCCCGGGAAGGTCTTAACGAGCCCTCGGACAACGAGCGGCAGCGCCTCAGTCATGCGGCGAACTCCGCGGCTGCGCAAACTCAACGGTCACGGGCTGCCCGAGCCGAAGCCGGTTCTCCGGATCTCGTACGGTGATGCGCACTTCATAGACGAGACTGGCGCGCAGGTCCTCGGTCTGCACCGTTTTCGGCGTGAATTCGGCTGTATCAGAGACAAAGGCGACGGTGCCGTCAACGGGACCAACCGTATCGGTAAAAACGGTTGCCAAAGTCCCTTCCTTCACGAGGCCGAGCTGACGTTCAGTGAGATAAGCGCGGATCCATTTGGGGTCAGCAACGGAAAGCTGGTAGATGGTTCGCGAGGGACTGGCCATGTCGCCGGGTTCCGCAAGACGGGCTCGAATGATGCCGGCTGAAGGTGCCGTGAGGACCGCTCCCCGATGGATTTGGTAGTCAAGGGCTGCGAGCGACGCAGCTGCGGCTTCTGCCGCGGCATCGGCAGCGGCAATTTCCTGCGCGCGCGGTCCTTTTTCAGCTGCCGCGCGCTGGGCTGCTGCGGCAGTCAGAGATTCGCGTGCGGCATGTTCGGCACGCCGGGCATCGTCGAGCATCTGGCGGCTGGCTGCGCCAACGGGAACCAGATCCTGCTGCCGTTTAAGCGTGGCCGAAGCGTATTCGAGCTGAGCGCGTGCTGCTGCTTCATTGGCGCGAGCTGCGTCAATATCTTCCTCACGAGTGCCCTCATGCGCGAGCGCTGCCTGCGCTTGAAGGCGCTTGAGTTCAGCAGCGGCCTGCCGCCGGCTGATTCGGAGCGCTTCATCATCGAGCTGTCCTAAAAGTTCGCCGGCTTCTACGGATTCACCTTCTTCTTTATGGAGTGCCGCAATGCGTCCGGAGGCTTCAAAGGCGAGCGACGTCTGCCGTGTTTCCACATTGCCCCAGGCACGATTGGCCGACGCGGCATTTTCAGCAGTACGTAGCTTCCAAGCTGTGGCGGCGCAGAGCGCAATCACGGCCGACAGGGCGAGAGTGGAGAATAGACGCAGCGGCTTCATAGCGGAAGTCTTCTAAGAAGTTGTTGCTTCTATTCTAGCGGCCGAACTCTGTTCTTCAGGATGTCCAAAGCGGCATCCGCCTATGGTGTCCTCGAAAAAAAGAAAACCCGCTTCGGCCCATTTAGAAAGCGGGCGAGAGCGGGCTGAAAGCGCCTTCAGAGGAACATAGAGGCGAATAAAGGGGTGCGGCTGCGGGACCGCCGCGGGCGCGCCGAAGACCGTTCGCAAAAACTTCGGCACATCCCGCGGCAGAGTCCGATGCCGCAAAGGGAGCGTTTGGCTGGAAACGTTTCCCGAAGCGGGTTTTAGGCCTTCTTGCAGACGTGGGAACGTTCGTTCCAGAGACCTTCAACGTAGAGGTTGTGGTTCTTGTCGATATGCACCATGCCGGCAACGTTGTGCGGGAGAGGACGTTCAACAAGCCCCTGATTGACGATGTAGTGGATGCCGTTGTGTTCAGAGTAGGCGCCCTTATGGAAGTGGCCGCAGATAAAGGCCAGAACGCGGCCGCTCTTTTCCATGGCATCGACGACTTCTGCGGCGTTCTGCACGAAGAAGGCGTGGGGGATGTTCTGCGTCTTTTCGTCCCAGGTGTTGACGAGCTGGTGGCAGAAGACGACGACAGGTTCCTTGCCGGTTGCAAGTTCTTTGCGGAACCATTCCATTTCCATCTTCGGAACGATGGCTACCTGCCAGTCGAGCTTGCCGAGCGAATAGTGCTCGCCTTCATCGTTGTTGAAGCAGGCGTCGAGGACGATGTACTTCACGCCGTTCTTCACGAAGGCATAGTAGGTCTTGCCGTCGGCATCGCCCGCATTGTTCGTGTTGGCGAGATAGTCGCCGAGTGAAATCTGGTCGAAGTCATGGTTGCCCATGACGTGGTAACGGTCGCCCTGATAACGGCGGAAGGCCGATTCGACCGTCTGCAGGAAGCCGATGGTCAGTTCGCGGTCAACCGTCTTCGTGCAGTCCTTAAAGTCGCCGAGTTCAATGGCGAAATCAAGCTTGCGCGTATTGAAGACGTCAATGGCCTGATGGAGTTTGGCAAGGGAATGCGAATAAACGCGGATGGAGTCTTCCGCCGGGATCGTGTGGGTGGGGGCGGTGGTGTAGTGGATGTCCGTTACCCAGCCGAAGGAGGAAATGATGTCTTCCGCGGGCGGCAGCTCGATCGGGCTGACAGCCGGCGTAGCGGCAGAGGCCGTGCCGGCAAACTGCATGGCGGCAGGAGCGAGGAATAGGCCGGCCGCATTGCGGAAGAAAAGACGACGCTGCATGGAGTTCTCCAAAATATTCTGCGTTCTTGGATTTCAGAGGTTCGGGCGCTTGCTGCGCAAGCTGCTCAGGGATCGACCTCCAACGACGTGCATTTTCAACGGCCGCCATGACGTTCTGTTGACACGTCGATGAAGACTTGATGTCGAACCGGTGAAGATTGCGTGATCCGCGTCATGATCTGAATACGACGGACAATCAGACCGAATCAGTTAAAATGCGCGATCTGGGCCGCACATCACGCCGCTGCTGTGCGGCCCGTGGGAACATTCACGTATTTATGAGGTGCTGCCTTGTTTACTCTACGTGCCGCCACGCCTAAGGACGTGGACATTCTTGCGAGCATTGAGGCGCAGAGCTTCCCAGAGGCCGAAATGGCTACTCGCGAAAGCTTTGAAAAGCGTCTGGCGGTCTTTCCCGACTGCTTCCTGATCCTTTTTGAGGACGGGGAGCCTGTCGGCCTGATTGACGGCATGATTACCAACAACCGTACGATTTCCGACGATATGTTTGAAAATGCCAATCTGCATGTGCCCAACGGCCGGTGGCAGTCGGTTTTCGGGCTTGCAGTGATCCCTTCGAAGCGCCATCAGGGCTGCGCCTCAACACTGATGCGTGCTTTCATTGAAAAAGCGCGCCAGGAAGGACGCGACGGACTGATTCTTACCTGCAAAGAAAAGCTCATTCCCTTTTATGAGGGCTTTGGCTACGTCAACTGCGGCGTTTCCAAGTCTGTGCACGGCGGAGCGGTGTGGTATGACATGGAGCTCGATTTCCGTGAAAAGCCGCGTGATTACTGAGTGAGTTCAGCACGGCGCGAAGCGGATTCGTCCTTTATCCGCTTCGCTCAAGCAGCCGTCAAGCATCAGTAGGTGGTGAAGCAGGGTTCGAGCTCACGCACCTCCTGAGCGCCGGCCCCCGCCGAAAAAGCCAGGTCCTCCCAGTCCGCCGTCGCACGGCGGATGGCGAGCAGGACTTTCTTGGCGTCAGCGGTTTTCATAGCAAAGTAGGGCGCCAGCCGAACCAGATCTTCGGCTGCGGTAATCGGCCGCCGCCCGTCAGCAGTCATTGGCCGTGCGGCTCCCGTATTCGGACGCCATCCGTGGGCCGGAGCCAGCCGCCAGCCGAATTCTTCCCGCACAAAAAGCCACCGCTCGGGGGCGTCAGCTGCGCCGGTAAGCAGCGCAAAGGCCATTCGCCGCCAAACTTTGGGCAGATCCTCCGCAGGGGAGGCGCCGTCGCTGTTCAAGATGTCGGCGATGCCTAGATAGGAACCCATTCGGCCGGCAGTCAGTGTTCGCGCTGAAAGCGTGAAGAGCGGCTTCCCCGCTGCTCTGTCAATGCGGCTCGTGAGGAGTGCAGTGCTTCCGCGGACGTCTTTTAAACGCGTTTGAGCGGTTTCAATCCCGCTCTCACGCGCCAAACGCATGTAAATTTCGCGCCAAACAGGGATGCTGCAGAGGTCATCGAGCCGACTGAGCGTCATGACCTCTTCATCTCGCCCAGAGACTACAACGCGCGGAGAATGCCGCCCAGGCAAGGTCGTGGCAGCTGCAATGGCCAAAAGCGACCGCAAATCGGTGCGGCCGCGTTCAGCATTCTGAATGGCTAAAGGAATGCCTGCCGCAGCATTGGACTCCATCGGAATCGGCAGAGTGCTTCCGGCCGCTTCTCCCTCTGTGCTGCGTATGCGAATGCCGCCGGCGTGGGCTTCGCAGTGGGGCAGCAAAATGGACTGCCGCTCGATTGAGGATGCATCAGCCGGCACTGCCGTCCCCTGAGATCCCATTGCAGAAGCTTGCTCAAACCAAAGGGCGGAAGTCCCGTCAAGCGCACGATCTGCGAGAAATCCAAACAGTCGTGCTGCATTCAAGGGCTTCATCAAGCCTTCCTGCAAAGGCAGATCTGCACCAATCGGAAAACCGTTGTCGAGCCACGCTTTTGAATATCGAAAGCGAATGCTGTCCTGAAGCGACGCCATAGCTCGTGCACTCCATTTCATCTCCGCAGCTGTCAGACGGTTCAGGGATTTTTTCTGCCGCTCATTCATTGCCGTCATCGATTCGCCATTGGAATGGCTTTCTTCAGATGTCCTCTCTGCGGCAATCTCAGAGGGCAGTGTCGGGAAGTAAAGCTCCCCGATCAATGGTTCATCCTGAATGGCATCGGAATGAATCAGCCATTTTCTAAATGAGCATTTGGACATAGGATGCAGATGATTGGTTTAAATGAGTTGCGTCAATGATGATTTGAATAGAGAGGAGTGCTGGTTTGTTATTGGCCAATGCGTTTAATGGAAATGACATTCATTAATAGTGAAATGAATGTACTTCAATATAAGTCAATTGAATGAGAGACGCAGCTGACTCAAGTCACAGCCCGGCAGATTTCTTTTTTGAACGCACTCGCTGAGGCAGATTCCTTTCTTCCAGCATTAATCCTGCAGAGTCCTCTTGCGCTGCAGCCAGGCCGGATAGAAGAGGGGACAAGCCAAGCGCATTGAGCACGGACGCAATGTTTCCAATAGAGACACCGCAGTCTCCATTTTCAATTTTGGAAAGGGTATTGAGTGATATGCCCGCTCGGTCAGCAACGACAGACTGAGGAAGCCGGCGGCGGAGCCGGGCAGACCGGAGATTGGAGCCGAGTTGAATGACGGACTCTTCGACGGCTATGGAAGGACGCATAACATCTCCTATAAGCGATGTTGAAAATTATAACACACAGGACTATGCGAACTAACATAAACTAAAAAATATCGCTCAGCAATGAGCAAAAGTATGTTTAGAACGTGTTTTTTGGTTGTCAACAGATGCCTTGATCCCGGGTAATTATTGGATTTATATAAATTTTGCTTAGTGTTAAATTGATTAACACGCATTTTAATGTGTATTAAAATTTTCTGTACAACCGTTGCTCCCTGCTCGCATGGTAAGCCTGAGCGCCAGATGAGTTGGTTTTGAGTACGGAGCAGCCGATTTGGTTTGGGACTGTCTATGGATAAATGGTCTGTCGCCTGCCCTGCGCTGATGATGTCTTCAATGGCTGGATCTGCTCACAGATAGAGCGTCTCTCAACATCCATCAATTCAATGAGATAGATGAGCATATAAGTTTATTGATCTTAGAACGATCAGATAAAGCCATAAGGCATGTATTGGCAATATTGATGAATGAAATAAGACGAATATGCTGTCGAGTAATTGTTAATCGTCATAAGTCATATGGTGTTGCAGCTGCTGCGGATGAAAAAATTATCTTGAATAGATCGTTATGCAGCAATGAGTCCGATATGCGGTATTAGGGTCGATGAGAGGGGCTTGTTCAGAGAGTATCCTCTGTATTGATTGTCGTTGATTATATAGGGGTGCTGATTTGAATTGAATGGAAATGATGGAATAGATGGTGGCCAAGTTAAGTGGTCTGCTGAGAGAGTATTGAATGAAATAAGCTTACTGAATATCAATTCATCGATGTGCTCAGATATCCATTCAAATTGGAGACGTTAAAAATAGCGTACTTACCAAATAATCCTCTTTGAGCTAACTCTGCATAAACCGGCTTCATCGCTTCAGGCCATTCGTTTTTCACTCTCAGACGAGTTTTGTTTGCAGGCGTGAAATTGTATGTCTCAATCCCAATTCGCGCCTCCCGTATATGGGTAGTCCTCTTCCGTTGATGCGATGAACTGACTCGGACATGGGTAAGTTGAATAGGTTCCACGGGATGTACAAAAGCAAAACGCCGGCAGTACCGGCGTTTTGAGATGCATTTTGAAGTGGTTTCAGCTCAGAAATGTGTGCTGGAATGCGTGAAACGAGTTCATTTGCTACCAGCGTTTAGCCATTTCGGCAGCGACTCGAACGAGGCCTGTCTGCGCGCAGACGACGCCGCAGAGAATCATGCCTACGCCCATGACGCCGATGTAGCTCATCTCTTCATTGAGGAACCAGAGGCCGCCGATAATGCCGACAGCTGGGCTGAGATAGGTGTACCAACGCGTGCCCGATGCGCCGATCTCCTGCTCAGCTTTATGCCAGAGTGTGTATCCGATGACCGTTGCCGCAAGTGCCAGAAAGACGAGGTTTGCGCCGGCAGCAGGCACTTCAAAGAGAATGGCCGCGTCGGTAGGCTGTTCATTCAGGTAAAAAGGCAGCGCCCCCAGGATGCCGTAGCCCGTGGACTTGCGCATGACGAAAAGGGCGGGCAGATCAGCAAGCGCTCGTAGGACCAGTGAATACACGGCGTAGGCAGCGGCTGCGGCAAGGCCGAGATAAAACCCAAGCCGCGGCAGGTCCTGCAGAACGGCGTTGTCAAAGTAAAGCAGAAACGTACCGGTTGCTGCCGTGCAGATCCCCAGAAAGGTCATCCAGTGAAGTTTCCAGGTGCGCAGCGCAGCCATGGCCAAGAGGCCGCTCAGAAGCGGCCCCATGGCGATAAGACTGGCTGTTGTCGAAACGACTCCGTGTTCCAATGCCAGCGTCTGCAGGCCGAAAAAGAGAGGAATACTGGTAAGGCCGAGGAGCGCTACGGTGATTTCTCCTCGCATGGTGCCCGAGTAGAGCTGCATGGGGGCGAGGAAGATGAGGATGCCGTAGGCCAGCACCGAGCGGAGTTCAACGAGCGCCCAGGGCTGCATTCCGAAATTGAGAAGCACCTTGCTGCTCACGAGCGTCATGCCCCAGCAGAGGACAACAAAAAGGGCTAGGAGGTGGTAGGACCAGCTGCGCATAAAAGAAGTTCCACGTAGCATCAATTTTTTAATTTTAACGAATGCTGTCGTGCGGGCTCATTAAGGAGTGCTGTCGGCGAACATGAAGCATCGCACCATCCATATGAAAACGCCTCTGCACTGGTGTGCAAAGGCGTTTGGGGGAAAGCGTTATTCGTTGCGTTTATGCCGCGGCCGACGGCTTTCTTCTGCGCAGACAGAGCAGACGCATAACATTCGCTGCGAAGACTTTGCCGAGCAGGATGATGCCGAGGCAGACGCCGATCGTCGTCGGCACGACGAGGTCGCCGGCAGCGTTCTTCAACGTAAAGAACACTACGCCGGTGGCAAGGAAGTTGCCTAATGCTGCGTCGGCGGTCATCTGGAACGTTGCGAAGATAGAAACCTCATCTTCAGTCAGTTCTCCGCGGTCCTTAAGTGCGCGGGTGAGTGCTGCGCCGGCGTCTGTCGACTGCAGTGAAGCAACGATAGCGAGCGAGGTCGAGCCCGGCAGTCCCATCAGCGGGCGCAGGATCGGGTTAAGCACGCGGGTGGCGGCACGGATGGCGCCGTAGTATTCAAAAACGGCAATCATGGCCGTAGCGAGCATGATTGAGGGAACCAATGTCAGTGCGAAGACGAAGCCGTCAATCGCGCCGGAGCCGCCCTTGCCGCGAAAGTTGGAGAAGGTGGTCGAAAGCTCGTCGCCCTTATCCGTCACATTCGCCACAACGTTGCCGAAGCTGCCGTTGAGGATGGTGTAGTCAAAAATGCCCCACCATTTGTCGGTGATCAGCAGTCCCGAGAAAAAAAGGATGGCGACGATGAAGGAAATATAGCCGCCGATGCCGGGAGCCTTTGAAAGTTCCGCTTCTGCACTTTGATCGGCAGCTGGTTTTTTGGGGGTATCGCTCATTGGCGTCCTCTTGAAGTATTTCAGTCTGTTTTACGCTGGACGCGGCGAGGTTCGCCAAGTGTTGACGAATGGCAGCAGCGGCGGCGCGGCGATTGTGGGCGAATTCTACCCGCGGAATGTGACTCAATGTAATGGGTGCTAACAAGGAGAAGGTATGGCCGAGTCTGCATCAGGCGAAATAACCTCCGAGCACGCTGAGCACAAAACGATGGGTAATCACGCGTGACTTCTGCGCTAATCTTCGGTGTTCCTTTCTTTTTTAGGTTCGAAAACTGCCCATGAACGCTTCCTCTAACGTGAGTCAGCTCGATGCGCTCCATTTGGAGCTCCTCCATGCCGCCATCCCGCAGCAGTACGACACCATCGGCGTCATGATGCCGGGTGTTGCCGGTCGAATCGGCTGTCGTGCTTCGGCATACCGCAGCGCTGCGAAACGTCTTTGCCGTTCGGGCGCGGAAAATGTGGAGTCATTGCTTGCGGCATTTCTGAGCGATGCGCAGTGCCGACGTACGCAGGGCAGGGGATATGTGCAGGAAGTTTTGTGGACGGTAATGCTCGCTGCCAGTCAGGTAGAGGGCATTCCCTTTGCAAAACGCCTGGAGTGGCTCGACAAGCTTGCTCAATGCGCAGACAACTGGGCTTCGTGCGACCTTCTGGGCGAAGCGGTCAAGGATTTCACACTTCCGCAGAATGAAGCGTCAGCCTTTGCCTTTTTGGATGCGCTCATCAAGTCGAGGAATCTCTGGCGCATACGGCTTGCGTTGGTGCTTATGCTCGCGCACATGGCGCCGGCCGGGTCACGACCGCTTAAGCGGGCCGTTCAGTTGTCCTCAGCACCCGAAGTGCTGACCTGCGCCGCTCAGAGCTATTACGGTTCCATGGGGCTTGCCTGGGCATTCTCCGTCTACGCCGTTCATGACTTCAGTCTTGCGGAGCGGGTCGTCGCGGACCTCATTGTCAACAAACGTATCGATCCCGCGACAGCTCGGCGGACGGCACAGAAAGTTCGCGAGTCCTTTCGCTCGGCTCAGGCAGAAAAAGCAATGTTGTCGCAGAATATTCAGAAAGCGCTCGACGGCATGCCGGCAGGCAGTTTGCCTGCCGCCCGGAACAGCAAGCCCGCTGGCGGCGTACCGGCATTTCGAAGGCAGCGCCTCAAAGGCACGCCTCCGAGTGCCGCTCTATAACCTATAGGATAGGTTTGATTTAGTCCAAAAAAGAGTATTCATCACACAAACAAAGGAAAACAAGAGATGCGTAAATTCTTTCAAGAATTTCAAGCCTTTATTTCTAAAGGCAACGTTCTAGACCTTGCTGTGGCCGTGATCATCGGCGCTGCGTTCTCAAAGATCGTCGACAGCCTCGTAAAGGACATCATCAATCCCATCCTCGGCGTGCTCGTTGGTCGTCCGGATTTTACGAATTTGTTTGTGGTGCTCAAGGATGCCCCGAATTACACCGGTCCGCAGACTTATGAAGGCCTCGTCAAGGCCGGCGCAACGGTTTTTGGCTACGGCGCATTTCTAACGGCCATCGTGCAGTTTCTGCTCCTTGCATTTGCCGTTTTTTGGCTCATTAAAATTGTTGTGACGGCTCGTACCCGCATTGCAGCTGAAGCTGATCGTCTGCTCAATGCCAAGCATAAGGAAGAGGAAGAAGCCAAAGCGGCTGCCCAAGCCGCTGCTCCGGCCCCGGCGCCCGCTCCGGCTCCTTCGGCTGAAGAACTTGAGCTTCTGCGCGAGATCCGCGATCTGCTGAAGGCTCAAAAGGGAACGGCAGTCAAGGACGAATAAGAACTGCAAATTCTGCAGCGAATAAACCCGCCGGAGGTTTCGAACTTCCAGCGGGTTTTTCATGACGGCTTGAAAGCGGGAAGATCATTGATCTTCCCGCTTTGCCTGGGATGAGGCTTATTTGGGTCTCAGGCCTTAAAGGCGGCTTCAAGGTTGGGGACAACCTGCTTCTTGCGGCTCATGACGCCGGGCAGCCAAGGCGTGCCTTCAGCAGTTGTGCCGAACGCACCGGCAATCTTTGCGGGATCATCGGAGACCATGAGCAGAAGCGAACCTTCCTTCATGATGTCCGTGAGGAGCAGGATGGCGGTATGGCGGCCATCGGCCTTGAGCGCGGCGAGGTCAGCGAGCAGCTCAGGGATGCGGTCTTCGAGGAGTTTCAGATCGACGAGTTCAAGCTGGCCGATGCCGACCTTCGAGCCGGACATGTTGAAGTCTTTGAAATCGCGCATGATGAGGTCGCGTGCGGCAACGCCCTTGACAGCGGATTTGGCGGTAAAGAGTTCCATGCCGAGCGCTTCAATGTCTTCAATGCCTGCAATTTCGGCAAGTTCAGCCGCGGCAGCCTTGTCGGCCGGGGTGCAGGTCGGGGACTTGAAGATCACCGTATCCGAGAGAATCGCACAGAGCATGGCGCCGGCGATATTCTTCGGCGGCACAAAGCCGAGGTAGTCATACATGCGCTTGAGGATCGTATTCGTGCAGCCGACGGGCATGATGACAATTTCGAGCGGCGCCGAAGAGGTCATGTCGCCGAGCTTATGGTGGTCAACGATGCCCTTGAGCGTGCAGTCTTTGAAATCATCGGGCGCCTGATTGAGGTCGGAGTAGTCGACGATGTACACGTCCTTGCCCGCGACGCTCGTCACGACTTCAGGCGCTTGCAGGCCGAAACGCTCAAGCACGAAGGCGGTTTCCGGAGCCGGCGTTCCCTGGGCAGCAGCCTTGACGTCAAGGCCGCGCTGGTGGTAGAGGTCGGTGCAGGCGATGGCCGAGACGATGCTGTCGGTATCGGGGTGCTTATGGCCGAGAATGATGGCGGACATTGTGATGAAGCCTTTCTTCAAAATGGGGAAATGCAGGCGTTTCCAGAGGAATACGCCGACGGGATGTTCAATCTGATAATTGTAGGCGAACTGCAAGCACCTTAATCAATAGGCTTTATCTAATAAACCGAAAAATAAAATAAATGATTGGGCGTCCAGATTTCTGCGGGATATCACTTGTACCAAATAGGTGCGGATGAGAATCATTCAACTCTCAAGCTTTGATTCTGTGTTGCTTTATTTTTGTTGAGAACGATTCTCAGCTGATACGCTATTCGAAAATTGAATATCGAGGGCCGTTTTCAAAGGGTTATTCCTTGAGGTCCTGTGGGGAGCGGCTAGGTTAAAAGTCTTACATCCTTTGGCTGATGAGAAAAATGAAAACGGCTGAAGCGGTCATTTCGCGCTGAACTATTGCGCTGCTGAACCTCTTCGCAGGTGAGCGGCATGAACGGTTTCGGCGCAACCTTCCACGGAGATCCCCTCATGAGAGAAGACAAAACCGTCGACGGACCGGGCAGCATCGGCTTTTCACGTCGATCGCTGTTAAGCGGCGCTGCGGCGGCTGGTGCGGCCGGCACGTTCGGATTCTCGGCGCTTATGTCCGTTGATAAGGCGCTTGCCGAACAGGTTGAGGCTTTGAAGGCAGACGGATGGGAGGCGCATCCTTGCGCCTGCAATGTCTGCGGCGGCTACTGCGGCCTTTTGGCAATGCATAAGAAAGGTGCGCCGGTTTCGCAGGAAACGGTGCGCATCATGCCGAATCCAACCCATCCGCAGCGCGGCTGCTGCGCGCGCGGAGCACAGGCAATGTGGGTTTGGAATCATCCGATGCGCCTCAAGAAGCCCTTAAAGCGCGTTGGTGCCCGCGGTGACGGCAAATTTCAGGAAATTTCCTGGGATCAGGCCTTGAATGAAATCGCCGAACGTGTAAAGGCGATTGTTGAGAAAGACGGTGAACGAGCTGTCACCATGTCTTCGCACAATTTTTCGGCCATGCAGAAGTGGTTCGGCTGCGCCTTGGGCACGCCCAATGTGATCAGCCATTCATCAACCTGCAATTCCGCATCCATTGCCGGGCGCCGCATGGTGTTCGGCAAGGGCTTTGACGGCGCCGGAAAGGTTGAACCCGACTATGCGCGCGCGAAATATCTGCTTTGCGTCGGCCGCACATTGAATTGTGCGATTGGCGTCGCTGCGGTGGTTGCCCGCGCGAAGACCGAAGGCACCAAAGTCGTGTTTGTTGATCCGCGCATGCCTGAAGGCGCGCTGACGGGTTCTGAATGGATACCGATCCGCCCAGGCGCAGACTCGGCTTTCTTGCTCTCGCTCATCCATATTGGCATTACGGAGAAGCTTGTCGACTTTGAATTCCTTCGTCGGCATACCAACGCGCCCTATCTCGTTGAGACGGGTACGCGCCGTCCGATTGCGGCTTCAGAAATAATTGCCGGCGCGCCTGAAGACGCTTTTGTCGTCATGGATCGAAAGACGGCTTCTTATGTCGTGATGGGACTGAAAAAAGACGATAAAGGCAATGCTGTAGGCTTTGCAGAACCCGAGGGGGTCGATCCTGAGCTTGATCATGCGGCTCGGATTACGGCTCTTGACGGTCGAGAACTTGAAGCTGAAACCTGCTTCCGCGCATTCGCGGCATCGGCAGCGCATTGGACGCCGCAGGAAGCTGCGCGCACAACCGGTATTCCGGCCGAAACGATCACTCGCGTCGCGCGTGAATTCTTCACGCAGGGCGGCGTGGCTGATGACGGCTGGTATGCCTCGCGCAACGGCAACGACACGCACGACTTTGCGCTTCTTTCCCTTATTAATGCCTTTACCGGCCGCATTGACCAGCCTGGCGGCTTCGTGGTTACGCAGGGAGGAGGCTTTAAGGCGCCGGGCGTTTCGCTTTCGGGCGGCAAAGGCAAGGGACCGCACGGCGAGACTTGGACTGCTCCCGAGAAGAAGTCTCTCGACAAGATCCTTTATCCGGAAGGGTCCGGCACGTATTCCGCCGTTTTTGAGGCCATTGAGACCGGCAAGCCCTATCCGGTGCGCGCTGCCTTTTTCACCGGCACGACGATGTTCCACCGCGAGGCTAATTCCGCGCGGCTCGCCAAGGCGCTGATGGGGCTGGAGCTCGTTGTCGTTCAAGACATTTTCCCGCATGAAATATGTGACTACGCCGACTACGTGCTGCCGTGCACATACTTTTTGGAGTGGCATGAGTATGCAGGCGTCAAATGGGCTTTGAACGGCAACGTTCAGAAAAACGATGCGGGCATTGCGCCGCCTCAGGGCTGCGAAGCGCGCGAAGAGGTCTGGCAGTTTGCGGAAATCCTCCGCCGTGCTTATCCGGATCGTGCCAAAGAGCGCTTAGGGCTCGAGCAGGAGTTGAAGACGCGCGAGGCGTTTAAAGCCTGGTACGACGGCATGATGGATGCGGCCTGGGCCAAGTTCATCGCAGCGAAGAATAAGGCTAAGCCCGGCGACGGCGACCGTATTGCTGCGGAAGTCGAAGCGCAAGGGTGGTCTCAGACCGCGGTGAAGAAGTGGGGTGTTTATCCCTACGTGAAGCCCTTTGGCACGCCTACCGGCAAGGCTGAACTCATTTCCTTCTATTTCACGCAGAAGTACGAAGACAAAGGTGCTTCAGGGCTGCCGCGCTGGGTGGAATCGCCGGGATTTACGCCGCCTAAACCTCGCTCCAACGAGTTTGTGCTGATTTCGGGCAAAGACAGTTCTTCCTGCTCGGGTGTTGCCATGTGGACGTGGCCCACGAAATTCTTGGGTGACCGAAGCATCTGGATGAATCCGGCCGATGCCGAACGAATCGGCATTAAGAACGGTCAGGAGGTTGAGCTCGAGGGGCTCGACACCGGGGTGAAGGGGCGCACGACAGTGAAAATAACCAACCGCGTCATGCCGGGCGTTCTCTTCTCTCACGGATTCTCGGGAGGCGTTCGCACCAAGCAGAACCTCGGCGCATACGAATGGGTGCGTGAAGGCATTAATTCGCACTGGTTCTGCACGGGCTACCGTGAACCGGTGGTCGGATCCTTGTCCAATAACTGTTCGGTCCGCGTACGCGTCTGACGGTCATCCGGGAGAAAGCCATGGAAAATCATAAAAAGCTGGCGCATCTTCTTGATGTTACCCAGTGCGTGGGATGCTCGGCCTGTATTGTGGCCTGTGCCCAAACCAATTATCCGGACATGCTTAATGCTGAAAATACCGGATGGGAAAGTCTGCCGGCGAACATCCGGCGCGTATCCGCCGAGCTCGCCCGACGACCCGTTGAACTGCTTGTCCAATGCCAGCAGTGTGAGAATGCGCCCTGCATCACGGTCTGTCCGTTCGGCGCCAACAGCCATGATCCGGAAACGGGACAGGTGAAAACCGATCCCAGCCGGTGTGTCGGCTGCGGCTACTGCGTGACGGCGTGTCCGTACGATGCACGGTGGATGCATCCAAAAACGGGACTTCCGGTCAAATGCATGGGCAAAGGCTGTGAGTCGCTTCTGAAGGCCGGCAAGGATCCGGCCTGCGTTGCGGCCTGCCCGGCATCGGCCCGTGCATTCGGCGATATCAACGATCCTTCAAGCGCTATTTCTCAGCGTCTGCAGCACGGTCGCTCCGAACGTTTGATGCCGCAAAAAGGTACTCGTCCTAATTTCTTCGTGGTGGTGAACAAATGACGGCTGAATACATGAATTTGACCGCACAGGCGGCCACCAGCCACTGGGGATGGACGATTGCGTTCTTCCTATGGTTTGTCGGTCTCTCCGGCATGTCGCTCTTTCTCAATTATTGGGTCAGAAGCCGGCGGATCCATTACGCGGCAACGGCTGCTGCCGTCGTCGGCACGCTTTTGGTCGTGAGCCACCTTGGACGCATCCTCAATTTGCCCGCGGCAGCTTTCAATGCGCTCATCCATTGGAGTTTTGGTTTCACCAGCTGGATGTTTATCGGCATCTGCATTCTCGCTGTGCTTTGCGTTGTTACTGTGCTTCAGGCATGGCTGATGACGAAAGGGTCAGCCCTCGGGATGCGCTGCGGACTACTTGCTTTTGACGCAGTCCTGGGCGTTGCCGCTACGGCATATTCGGGCTTTCTCCTGACTCAGGCAGTGGGTGTGCCGCTTTGGACAACGGCGGCGATTCCAGTGCTCTGGATTTTTTCGGGACTGGCCTGTGCGGTAGGGTTGATTGAAATCCTGGCAGCGGCCGGCAAGCTCGACGCAGAGTCTCCCCGCTGGCTGCATGCTGCGGGCTGGGCGGTGCACGGCGGCGAAGCCTTTGTGCTTTTTGCTTTCGTTCTCACGGCGCTTTCAGGTACGCCGGGTGCGGCAGCAGGTGCAGAAAGCCTCGTCTCGGGCAGCACCAGTCTGCTTTTCTGGGGCGGCGCGGTCGGCTGCGGCCTGCTGATCCCGTGTATTACAGCTTGTCTGAAGAGCTTGCCGTCAGCAGCTTTGGGCGGCGCAGCTGCGCTCATCGGCGCACTCTCGCTGCGTGCGGCGATTCTCTTTGCCGGGACATTTGATCCGGTCATTTGGCCGCTTTAACGCTTCGAGCAGAATTTCCCATCCAATGCCAGGCTTGCCGCTGAGCATTGGGTGGGAGGAACCGTGAGGTCCGCAGCGTCTGTTTCTCAAGTCTGCGGGCGATTGAGCAGCTGCCGCAGCTCATCGGTCCCATGCACATTCAGACGCCGGTAGATATTGGCTCGATAATTCTCAACCGTTCTTTCAGAAAGCCGGAGTCTTTCTGCAATTTGCTTATTGGAGCAGTTTTCCAGGAGGAGCAGCCGCAGAACATCTTTTTCTCGATCCCGCAAGTCGTTTAACGTCCAGTCGAGATCGGCCTGGGCGTTGAAGCCGTGCCGATGAAGCGTATCTACGCGCAGTGCTCGCTCGATAGCCGCGATGAGATGATCTGTGTCTACGGGTTTGGTGAGAAAGTCAACGGCTCCGCGCTGCATGGCCTTCACTGCAAGCGGAATGTCTCCGTGCGCCGTGAGAAAAATAATCGGCATGCGAATCTGCCGTTCAATGAGAACCTTCTGCACCTCCAGCCCGTTGGTCGTCGGGAAGCGGAAGTCGAGGATGAGGCAGCCCGGATCGGTCAGGAGGTCCCCAGCAAGAAATTCCTTCGGATCGGTATAAATGCGGATCTCCCAGCCTTCGAGCGAAAGCAGGCAGGAGAGCGAGTCACAGACATCGGAATCGTCGTCAACAATGCGAATGACAGTGGGCTTCATAGCGCAGCTCCTTCTTGACGAGGATCCGTCTGCTGAAAGGTCAGCACCACTCTGAATATCCCGGGAACATCCTCTGAGAGGAGAAGATCGGTTTCGTTTCGTTCGGCGATGCTTCGCACGACAGCGAGTCCAAGACCCAGTCCGTTCTCTTTAGAGGAATGCAGCGGCGACGAAAGTGCCTCTTGCTCTGCCGGCGTTAATGGCTGACAGCTGTTGGTGATAGTGAGTTTCACAGCCCCGTTTGGGAGGGTATCCATGTCCAGTTCAACATAAGGGACATCTGCTGAGGCGGCCGCTTCCGAGGCGTTCTTTAGGAGGTTCGTGAGCAGCACTTCAAGTTCTACGGCATCGGCCAGAACGGCGCCGGGCTGCAGTTTGAGGAGCGGCGGAATTTTGAGCGAGTGCATCTGTTTGAGGCGATCAGCCAGCACTCTGATAAAGCTTGAGAGTTCGATCTTGGCGGGCGTGCTGGCGCGCGAACGAGCGTAGAGACGAACGCGTTCGATGATCGTGCTGCAGCGCTGAAGTGTTGTGCGTGTTTTGCCGCAAAGTGCGCTCAGCTGCTGCCCTAGGGCTGTATTAAAGGCGTTCGGATTGCGTGCCAGCAGTTTGTCAATGGCCGCCAAGTAATAGCCTGCGGCTGAAATAGGCTGCAGCAGTTCGTGAGCAACAATGTTGGAGAGCTGAGCAGTTACGCTCGCTTTTTCCAATCGATTGAGCCGGTCTGATGCAGCTGCCAGTTCCGCGGTTCGCCTGCGTACGAGCATGTCACTGCGAATGGTGTGGAGAAGGCCAAAGAGGAGCGCTGCGGCAAAAAGCAGAATCCACAGGCTGTATTCTTTCCAGATCCGTTCTGCAGTCCAATGGCGAAGATATTCGTAGGGACCGAAGCGCAGCTCCTTGAAGAGTTTGTCAATCCGAGCAAAGTCGGTGGCGGGAAGCCACTGACTGTGCCAAATCTCTTCGGGTGAAATGGCATAGAGCGCCATTGTCACATTGCGCAGTGTCTCAGGAGGCAGTCCGGCGGAGGCGATGACTGTCCAGCCAGGGTAGGCGCTGGAAGTATGGAGGTATTTCATACTGTCGCCGGAACGCGGTTCGAGCACGCGGATTTCTTTTGCAAAAGGGCTCCCTACAGCGAGCATGAGCTCCATAAGGCCCGCCTTGACGAGACCGGCATCAACTCTTCCCGTCGCTACGGCTTCAACGACGCGTTCCATCGGCCGGCCGACTTCTTCAATGCGGGAGAAGAAGTTGTCAGGATCCCAACCACGCGCACTGATTTCTCCCAAGGCCGTCTGAGCATTCATAAACGCATCTTTGCGTGTAACGGCGGCGCTTTTTCCTTTCAGGTCCTCGAGCGTTTTAATCTGCGCATCGGATCTGCGGACGATGATCGCGCCGGCCATGCCTTCATTGGGGTTGGGCGCCATGGGGGAGGCGAGTGTTCCCAGGGCTGTGAACCCTTTTTGATGAATTTCCCAATAAAACCCCGCAGTACCTATGAAGAGATCTGCAGTACCGCGCTGAGCGGCAAGATGCTGCGCTTCAAGGTCGTCGCTGGAGACGATCAGCCGATAGTTTGAAAGCCTGCGTCTGAGCACCTCCAGTGTTTCGGAAATGACCTCACTGTGCATGTCCGAGAGCGTGAGCTTCAGGACACTCACGCGCAGTACCGGCTCTGAAGGCGACGGCGCAGCAGCGGCAGAAAGCATGAAGCCCAGCGCCAAAGCAGTGAAGGTCGTGCGGATAAAAAGCATGCAGGATTGTCAAAGGATTCAGTCGATAAATACCTTAGCGCATTAGGGAAGATGGGCGAACTGTTTACTTGATCTACCCCTGCAATACCGGAGTACTCGCCTGTCGCACAATTGATTCCAGTCAATACCAACGGACCGGGTCTCTTAGGGGAGGCCCAGAAAAGGAGGACCAATATGATGGAACTATCTCGCCGGAAACTGCTCGTCGCCGCAGGGGCTGCCGCCGCTGCGGTGCCTGCCGCACACGCTGCCCAAGATCCGAGCCTTTCGGACAATGTTCCCAAAAAGTGGGACCGCACGGTAAAGCTCCTTATCGTGGGTGCCGGCGGCGCTGGGCTGACGGCTGCCGTGTCCGCTGCGCAGAACGGTCTCACAGACACGCTCATTCTTGAAAAGATGGCTTATATCGGCGGCAATACGGCCATTTCCGGCGGCGGCATGAATGCTGTCGATCCTGCACGTCAAAAAGCCCAGGGCATTGAAGATTCCATCGAGAATCATTATGAGCAGACGCTCAAGGGCGGTGACTATCGTGCCAATCCTGCTTTGGTGAAGGAACTCGTCGAGAATGCGCCGGAAACGGTGACTTGGCTCGAATCGATAGGCATGAAGTTTAAAGACAAGGTCTATCAGGTCTACGGGTCGCTTTATCCGCGCGGACATGCGCCGCTCGGTTCGCTTGGACAGGACTACATCAAGGTTTTGGTGGACCAGTGCAAGAAATACGGCATTCCTATTGAGAAACAGGCTAGAGTCGTACGCATCATTCGTGAGACTCCGCTTAAGGGCAAGGTTCTTGGCGTGGAGTATGAAAAAGGCGGCAAGCTCATCACGGTTCGCGCGACTAAAGCCGTAGTGGTGGCGGCCGGCGGATTCGGCGCGAATAAGAAGATGAGGGCGCTGCATGATCCGCGTCTCGCAGACCTCACGACCACAAATCATCCGGGAGCAACAGGTGACCTGCTGCCGCTGATGGTTGATGTCGGGGCGGATTTGACCGGAATGGACTTCATCCAATGCAACCCCGGCTGCCCTCCGGGACGTACGCACCGCGTACCGCTGCATCAGGGCGGCCGCTTCATCATTGTTGACCGCAACGGCAAACGCTTCATTCGTGAAGATGAACGCCGCGACGTGATCCGCGACGCTGTGCTGATTCAGCCTAAGGCAACCGCTTGGGGCATCCTTGATCAGACGCGCTTTGACATGATCAATCAAGGTCAGAAGGATGCTGCCTACAAGGGGCTTGAAACGGGTGATGCCTGGAAGGCAGACACGATTGAAGAGCTCGCTAAAAAGATGGGGCTTCCGCCTGCAGCGCTGAAGGCGACCGTGGATGAATTCAATGCGGGGGTCAAGGCCGGCAAAGACAAGCTCGGCAAATACCAGCGTAATCTCTTCCCGATCGAAAAGCCGCCTTTCTGGGGAGCTTATGTCGGCATGAGCGTGCATCATACGATGGGCGGTGTGGTGATCAATACGGCGGCTGAAGTCATTGACCGCCGCGGAGAGGTCATTGCGAATCTTTATGCTGCCGGCGAAGTGACGGGCGGCATTCACGGCGCCAATCGATTGGGCGGCAATGCCATTGCGGACTGCCTGACATTCGGCCGTCTTGTCGGCAAGGAAATCGCCGAGAAAAAGGCATAACTCACCTTTGCTTACCCTGAAACGGAGACTGTCCCTGTCATGTTTCCGGAACGCCTGGTTTGCTGATCCCTAATTTTCAGGACCCGGGGCAGGGTTTTTAGGTCAAGCAGCGCGAGCATATCGCGCTGCTTTTTCGTTGTGGTGCGGGTCACACATGACCTCGGATGAGTTTCTCCCCCGAGCGTGCTACTATCTCTACGGAGATTGGTGAAGGTTTTTGAGGACGCATCACCTACCCTCCTAGAAAAGACAAGGCCCTTTCCGTTGCCGCGGATTGGGCCTTTGCCTTGTTGGCAGTGCCACACGGCACTGTCATGGCGGCAAAAAACCGCCAATTCTGAGGCCGCCCCGCGTTGGAGGGAGGCGAGCGACACCTTGCCGCTCAACCGTGAGTCGGATCATACCGGAACTTCCGAATACCGGATTGCTAAATTTTCAGTAATCGGGGAGGAATAGGTTTACATAGGTTCGTTAGTGCTGCAGAAGCGCTGGTTATGCATATAAATAAGCGTGATGCTTTTCAAGCGCCAGTCGAAAGACGTCTCGTCGAGCATCCGTAGCGGCAGGAGACTCCCGTATCACGCCGAGCGTTAAGCCTGATGAAGGTTTTCGGCTCTTATGATGCGGCATCAGAACAGATCGGCTGATTACGGTCGGTCACGCGTTCGTCCGATTACTTCGCGCTGAATATAAAAGGCACCTCTCATGCAGACTAAGACCTCCGCACTCCTTCTTGCCGCTTTTTGCGGTTTTGCCGTTCTTGCTTCCGGTTCGGCCGCTGCCCGCGAAGATACCGGCCTTGAGGGACACTGGGGCGGAGATCTGGTTTCACTCAAAACGGGCGAAAAATCTTCAGCCGAACTGACGCTTGATCACTACGGCTGCTATGCACTTTCCATCAAGCGCGATCCCGGCATTGAAACGGGTTTTTATACCGTTCAGGACGGCAAGGTTGTTCTGAAGACAACGAACGGCGCGAAGCGGCTCACCTTCATCGTTGAAGGCGAACGGCTGAAGGCTGAACCAACGCCGGATCAGCCGCTCCCTAAGGACTGCTGCGAACTCGAGCGCCGCTGAAAATTTCAGTATTTGGAAAAGGCTTCGGCCAAAGCTGACTGCACTTGGCCGTATTCGGCAACGACAAGCTGTGCAAGCACGCGAGCTTTCTGCGGAGTGAGCGTCCCGGCCGGGACATAACCGCGCTCCTGCCACTCGGCGAGTCCAGTTGTTACTGCGCCGGTCGTCACACGGCTGGCGCGGATAATCAGCACGCCCGCATCTGCGGCATCTGCCAATGCTTCATCGGTGCAGCAGTGGATCGAGCCATTGCCGGTGCCGGCATGCACAATTGCACGTGCGCCTGCATCGCAGGCCGCACGCACCATCACGCCGTCGTCGTCAGCATGAGAGTAAACGATGTCGACGCGAGGAATCTCCAGCGCAGCAAGCTTGGGAATGGAAAAGGGCGTCTCAGAACCGAAAGCCCGTTCCGGACGACCGAGCCATAAGATTTCCGCACCGGCAATCAGTCCAAGCGGACCTTGAACATTTGGACCAAAAGCGGCTGCGTTCGTCGGGCTGATTTTCATGGCGTCCCGAGCCGAAAGGATCACGTCGTTGAGTGCCACGAGAACGCCGCGGCCGGCGGCTTTCGGATCCGCAGCAATGCGTACGGCATTGAGGAGGTTGAGCGGACCGTCAGCGCTGAGAGCAGTCGCCGGCCGCATGGCACCGGTGAAGACAATGGGTTTCTGGGTTTTTGCTGTCAGGTGCGTAAACCATGCCGTCTCTTCCATCGTGTCAGTGCCGTGCGTGACCACGATACCGGCTGTGTCGGGATCGGCGGCTGCCTTTTCGATCGCTCGGCCGAGTTCAAGCCAGATGCTGAAGGTCATCGAACTGGAGTCGATATTGGCGATCTGATGGGCTTCGATGCGTGCGAAGTACTGCAGTTCGGGCACCGCGCAGAGCAATGTTTCAACATTGAGGCCTTTGATGCGGTAGCCCGTCAGCATGAGCGGATCGTCGCCCGAACTCACGATCGTGCCGCCGGTGCCGAGGATTACGATTTTGGGAAGCTTGGCGCTGTCGGTCATGATTAAAAAGATTCTCCCTTGAGTAGCCGCGCCATTGTAGGCTGTCTGCGGGCTGTTCAGCATCGCTCAGCACTGTCGGCCGCGATGCTTGCGCGGCGGATCGTTGCTTACAGATATTTAGCTTTGCACCCTCGGAGATGATGCGTTTCACCGGTTGGGTGACAGGCAATTTTTACATAAGGAAACGGCGTCCGTTCCCTTACGGGATCAGACGCCGTTTTCTCTTGACCTCAGGGCGCATGTTACTGGAGGTTTCCATCTTCAGACCTCAGGAATTCCCCGAAGCTCGCCTTCAGATCTGGAAAAGAGGGCGCTCATTTGAGGATGTATAGCGCCAATACGGGGCGGAGTAATACCTTGAGCAATACATGACCAAATTGCTAAGGAATGGGGTATAGTGATTTCACTCTTCGGGAAAACCCGATGAAAACACCCTGCGCTTTCTGCAGGTGCGCTTCGCCCTTCAAGCGATCTTGCCCTGGAAAGACTCACTCATAGTCTCGGAGATCCTCTGATGAATACAAGCATTTTCAAGAAAACAGCCGCCGGCTTTGCGCTTGCTGCGCTGCTCGGCGCCTCGGCTGCCGTGCCCGCTTCGGCCGCGGAACTGCTCAACTCCTCCTACGACGTTGCCCGTGAACTGTTCACGGCGCTCAACAAACCCTTCATTGAGGAGTGGGATAAGGCTCATCCCGACGACAAGCTGACGATTCGGCAGTCGCATGCCGGTTCGTCCAAACAGGCTCTGGCCATCCTTCAGGGACAGAAGGCCGATGTCGTCACCTTTAACCAGGTGACCGATATTCAGGTACTGCATGACAAAGGCAAACTCATTCCTGCAGATTGGCAGGCGCGTCTGCCTAACCGCAGCTCGCCCTGGTACTCGACCATGGCTTTTCTCGTCCGCAAGGGTAATCCCAAGAACATTCAGGATTGGTCTGATCTCGCGCGTCCTGATGTGAAGCTTGTCTTCCCGAATCCGAAGACCTCGGGCAATGCCCGCTACACCTATCTGGCTGCATGGGAGTCAGCAGATCAGGCCAACGGCGGCAATAAGGCCCAGACCGAAGAATTCATGAAGAAGTTCCTGAAGAACGTGGCCGTCTTTGATACGGGCGGACGCGGCGCTACGACCACGTTTAACGACCGCGGCATTGGGGACGTGCTTATCAGCTTTGAGTCAGAGATCAACAACATTCGTAATCTCTATAAAGACAAGGACTATGTTGTTGTGGTGCCTAAGACCGACATTCTTGCGGAGTTCCCGGTTGCCTGGGTAGACAAGGTTGTTGAGGCCAAGGGCACGCTTGAGCCGGCTAAGGCCTATCTGAATTACCTCTACAGTCCGCAAGCCCGTGAGATCGTCACCTCCTTTTACTACCGAGTGAACGATCAAAAGACCATGGATGCGCTCAAGGACCGCTTCCCCGCCACCAAGCTCTTTACGGTCGAAGACAAATTCGGTTCGTGGGAAAAGGTGATGAAGGAGCACTTTGCAGCCGGCGCGGAGTTTGACCGTTTGGTCGCTGCCGGCCGTCAGTAACCGTTGAGACGAACTGCCATGCGCAGACGCAGGGTTCTGCCCGGATTCGGGCTTTCCTTGGGGACGAGCGTTCTTTTTGTATCGCTCGTCCTGCTTCTTCCCATGACTGCGCTCGTCGTGCAGCTCTCCGAGCTCACCTGGGCGCAGTACTGGGCGATCCTCACTCATCCGCAGACGACTGCCGCTTTTCGGGTGACGATTCTTTCAGCTTTTTGGGCCTCAGTCATCAACGCTTTGCTGGGGCTCCTTCTGGCGTGGATTCTGGTGCGCTACCGGTTTCCCGGCCGCCGGCTGCTTGACGGGCTGATCGATCTGCCGTTTGTGCTCCCCACCGCAGTGGCGGGTCTCACGCTCTCGGCACTCTTTGCTGCCGACGGATGGTACGGCGCAGTGCTTGCGCCCTTTGGCATTAAGGTGAGCTACACCTGGCTCGGCATCGTCGCTGCGATGGCGTTCACGAGCATTCCGTTTGTTGTGCGTTCGGTGCAGCCCGTGCTTGCTGAAGTCAACCGGAGCTGCGAGGAAGCCGCGCTTACGCTCGGCGCATCGCGGCTGCAGATCTTTCGCCGGGTGATTCTGCCTGAAATCGCGCCGGCACTGGCGGCGGGGACCGTACTCGCTTTCTGCCGCAGCCTCGGCGAATTCGGTGCGATTATCTTCATTTCCGGGAATATTGCCTTCGAAACGGAAGTGCTCTCGCTCGCCATTTTCATGCGGCTGCAGGAATTCGACTATCCGGCAGCGAGCGCCATTGCATCTGTCGTGCTCGGACTGTCGCTCGTTCTTTTCATTGCAGCCAATCAGATGCTTAAGCGTTTTGCACGCCGCATCGGGAGTCCGTCATGAGTGTGCAATTACAGGCAAATCGTCAGACGCCCGCGCAGTGGGCGCTCATTGGTCTGGGCATCCTCGCGGCCGGTCTCTTTCTGGCCGTGCCGCTTGCCTTCATCTTTATTCAGGCGTTTCAGAAGGGGATTGCTCCGGTTCTTGAGAATCTCGTTCACCCCGAAATGATTCATGCCGTTGCGCTCACGGTCTTCATTGCGCTCATCACGGTGCCGGTCAACATGATCTTCGGCGTGATGCTCGCTTGGGCTGTCACGCGGTTCTCGTTTCCAGGGAAAACGGTGCTCCTCTCGTGCATCGACATTCCGTTTGCGGTTTCACCGGTGGTGGCAGGTCTTATCTATCTGCTCTGGTACGGTGCAAATGGTCCTTTGGCGCCTTGGCTCGATGCGGCACAGGTCCAGATCCTCTTTGCCTGGCCGGGCATGGTGCTCGTCACGATTTTTGTCACCTGTCCCTTTGTGGCCCGCGAACTGATTCCGCTCATGACCAGTCAGGGGTCGAGCGAAGAAGAGGCGGCGCTTTTGTTGGGTGCGTCGCCTTGGCAGATGTTCTTTCGTGTGACGCTGCCCAAAATTTCCGGCGCGCTCCTTTATGGAGTGCTCCTCACCAACGCGCGCGCGATCGGCGAATTCGGCGCGGTTTCTGTCGTCTCCGGATCCGTGCGGGGTGAAACCATGACGCTGCCCCTGCAGATTGAGCTCTTAGAGCAGGACTACAACACCGTCGGCGCCTTTACCGCCGCCGCACTGCTCGCGCTGCTTGCGCTGGCCACGCTTTTTCTGCGCCGTCATCGCCGCCGCGCCTGATATCGGACAGGACACAAAATACAAATGAGCATTGATATAGAAAACATCCGAAAGCGCTTCGGCAATGCTGAAGTGCTTTCCGACATCAATCTGAAGATTGCATCGGGCGAGATGATTGCGCTCTTGGGGCCCTCGGGGTCGGGCAAAACGACGCTCCTGCGCATTCTTGCCGGCCTGGAGACCGAAACGGGCGGACGCATCCGTTTTGGAACGAGCGACGTCACCCAACTCACCGCCGCAGAACGGCGCGTGGGGTTTGTCTTTCAGAACTACGCGCTTTTCCGCCATATGACGGTTGCCGAAAACGTGGCATTCGGACTCACAGTGAAGCCCCGCAGCGAGCGGCTGCCGAAAGCTGAAATTGAGAAGCGCGTTGCGGAGCTTTTGGCCATGGTGCAGCTCTCTGACAAGGCCGGCCACTATCCGGCGCAGCTCTCGGGCGGTCAGCAGCAGCGCGTGGCGCTTGCCCGTGTGCTGGCGGTGGAACCCCAGGTGCTGCTCCTTGACGAGCCTTTCGGCGCATTGGATGCACAGGTGCGCGAGGAGCTGCGTCAATGGATTAAGCGTCTGCACCGAGAGCTTGGGTTTACCGGCGTATTTGTGACGCACGACCAGGAAGAGGCCATGCAGGTTGCCGACCGCGTCGTTGTGATGCATAACGGCCGCATAGAGCAGGCTGATAAGCCCGCGGAAATCTGGGAGCATCCGAAGACACGCTTTGTGATTGAGTTTTTGAGCGATGTGAACCGGATTCCGGCGATGATCTCGAACGGGCGGCTTCACGTCGGAACGATTGATCTGGCGCTTGACGGCGGCGCTGACGGAAGGCCGGTTGTCGATCCGAAATCCATTCCGGACGGTCCGGCGGATTTGCTTTTGCGTCCAAAAGATGCCCGCATGCGGCGGCTGGAAGCTGAGGAAGATTCTGCTGCCGCGCAAAAGGCGGGGCTGCTCCCGGTGGTGATCCGCAGCGCCGTTCCCAAGGGCGGCGCGATTCAGGTAGAAGCCGAACCGGAAGGCTGGTACGAGAACGCCCTCAACGCTTATGTGCTCGAGGATGCGCTGCCGCGGCTTGGGCGCGGCTATCTGATGAGTTTTGAGCGCGCTTATCTCTATCGAGGCGAAGAGCGTCTGCCGGTTCATGTCCGCAAACCCCGCTGGCCGTTTGTCGGTGAGCACGGCCATGAGCATTCATCGCCAGAGGCCGCCGAACCGCCAAAGGCGCTTAAGCATGAAGCTGCGCTTTTCATTTGATTGGTATGTATTTAAGGATGAAGTATGTCCGCTGAAACCGTAATCGACGTTGTCGGCGCTACGCCGCTCGTGCGTCTTGAGCACCTTGTTCCCCATAACGGCAGTGAAGTTTGGGTGAAGCTCGAAGGCAATAATCCTGCCGGCTCCATCAAGGACCGCGCTGCCCGATCCATGATTGAAGAGGCTGAAAAGCGCGGAGATATCAAGCCGGGCGACGCACTCGTTGAAGCGACGAGCGGCAATACCGGCATCGCGCTCGCCATGATCGCGGCCTTGAAAGGGTATCGGATGAAGATCATCCTGCCAGCCAATTCGACGGCGGAGCGCTGTGCGGCCATTCAGGCCTATGGTGCGGAGCTGATCCTCTCGCCCGCTGAAAAAGGCATGGAGGGTGCGCGCGACCTGGCTAATGCCATGGCTCAGCGCGGTGAAGGGTGGCAGCTTGACCAATTCAACAACCCTGACAATCCGCTTGCGCACTACCGCACAACAGGCCCTGAAATCTGGGCGCAGACGGCCGGCCGCGTGACGCATTTCGTCTCGGCCATGGGCACGACCGGCACCATTACCGGCACGTCGCGCTTTCTGAAAGAAAAAAATCCCAATGTACGCGTGGTGGGTCTGCAGCCGGCAGAAGGAAGCCGCATTCCCGGTATTCGCCGCTGGCCGGCGGAGTATCGGCCCGGAATTTACCGCCCGGAACTCGTTGATGAAACACTCGATATTCTGCAAAAAGATGCGGAAGATACCGTTCGCGCTCTGGCTCGCCGTGAGGGCATTTGCTGCGGCATCAGTTCGGGCGGTGCGGTTTCAGGCGCGCTTCGTGTGGCCGCGGCCAATCCCGGGGCTGTGATTGTCACGATCATCTGCGACCGCGGAGATCGGTATCTCTCCACGGGGATTTTCAATCAATGAGGGTAAGTCGTTAACAGACACATCTTTTGGTCATGAGTTGTTGCTGTCCCTAAAGACAGACCAGCACTCCCGATAGACTCAGCTGAGCCAAGGCATCGGCCTGATTTCGGCCGATGCCTTCTTATTATTTTTCGGGAGCGCGAAATGAAACTCGCACACACTGCCCTGATTGCCGCTGCAGCCGGCGTCCTAACCGTGACGCTTGCGGGCTGTTCGGCCCCCACGAATGGAGAGCGTTCTCCAGCATTTGCCGCAGCCGAAAGTCTTCAGCCGTCTGAAGCCTCCGCCGCACCGATCGGCGTTTATGAGGGGCTCCTCCCTTGCGGCGACTGTGCCGGCCTTCGAACGACGATCTATGTTCGCGCCGACGGAACGTATACGCGCATTTATACCTACGAAGGTGAAAAGGATGACCTCGGCCGCACACCTTCTTTTTCTGAGGCCGGCAGCTGGAAGCTCGAGGGCAGACGATTCACCTTCACGCCCAAAGACCATTCCCCGGCTTGGCTTGCTGATTCGACTGAGCATGGTCTGAGACTTTTGGATGGAGAAGGCAGCCCTGTCGAAGGACCGCTTGGTCCCATGTACGATCTCCAAAAGCGTTGAAATACCGATGATTTGTGATTGGATAATCAATCACAAAAATTAACAAATACTATTGGAAATAGTTTTGTAATAACGGTAAGCTAATTTACAGCTACATCGGAAGAGAGGATTCTCCTCAGGTTCCGATCCACCCTTTTGGAGTGCTTTATGAAAGCTTTTTCGATGCTTGCCAGCGCCATGCTCGCCGCTGCTATTGCTCTGCCGGCCGTTGCCGCAGACCAAACCAAGCTCTACGATCCGATGGCTGAAGCCGAAAAGATCGTCGTGCCCGTTGAGCTCCTCAGCAAGGACGGTGCAAAACCGATCGGCAATGTTGTGATTGTCAAGAATGCCTATGGGTTGGCCTTCTATCCGCAGCTGAAGGATCTTGCGCCTGGTCTGCACGGCTTTCACGTTCACGCCAATCCGGACTGCGGTTTGACCGAAAAGGGCCTTGGCATGAAGGCTGGCGGACATTGGGACCCGGATAAGACGGGCAACCATTCCTATCCGTGGGATGACAAGGGGCATAAGGGCGATCTGCCGAGTCTTTATGTGAATGCTGACGGCGTGGCTAATGTGCCGGTATTGGCGCCGAAGCTCAAGACGCTTGACGAAGTGCGCAGCCATGCGCTGATGATTCACGTCGGCGGCGACAACTTCCATGATCATCCTGCTGCCCTCGGCGGCGGCGGTGCCCGCATGGCCTGCGGTGTGATCAAATAATGGATGCGATGAAAATCTAATCCTTAGCTTCAGCCGGCTTCGCTTTGCGAGGCCGGTTTGATTTTGAGAGCAAGTGCGGCTCTGCTCAGTCTCTCCCTAAGATTAGCTTCAGTGGCGGGTGATAAATTGACACTCAGCTGCTTGATCAATGAAGAGCGCCGCTCACTCTAACTGCGGCGCTTTTTTTCTGTCTGACCGAAGGGATATTTCGGCAAACGGTGAGACGCATTGGAGGATTCGAATATGACTCGCACGCACGCTTATCAAATGACGGCCGCTGCCTGCTGCCTAGCGGTGCTGCTTGCCGGCTGCGCGACGACCAACGGGCCGGTTCCGATGCCTCAGGCGCCTGCGCCCGTTGAAACGCCGGACGTGAAAGCGGTCAAAGCCATGGTGCTGCCGATTGACGATACCGTGACGGTGGCGGAAGCTTTCGCGCAGTACGGCTCCTGCCGGCCTGGCAGTCAGGTCTGGGAAGAGATCGAAGACGGCGACGTGCAGTTCAGCTGCACTTTTGACGACGGCGCGCTCGTTCAGTTCGATTTCCGCAAGGGCAACGACGAAAAGTTCAAGATCGCCATGGTGACCTTTACCTCAATGAACGATGCTGAATTCGCAGGGGTAAGTGTTCGCGGCCCCGATGCTGAAGATATGCTCAAGCGCGTCTACTTCAATCAGAAGCTCTTCTGAGGCATTGCGCTTCCTTTAAGCGAAAAGAGCCCGCAGTGCAGCAGTGCCTGCGGGCTCTTTTCATTTTGTGACGGGTGAAGAGACCCGGACGGCGCACTCAGTCGAGTTTTTTCCCTGAGTGCGCCTTGTGGGTTTTGAATCTCACCGGGGCTGCGCATTATTCAATGCGTTCGCCGTGGATCGCCAGGTCAAGACCCGTAAGCTCTTCGTCCTTCGTGACGCGCAGACCCATGGTCTTCTTGATCACAAAGAGAATGACGAAGCTCACAATGCCGCCGTAGATCAGCGTGGCTGCGACCGAGAAGATCTGGATGCCGACCTGCGTCATCATCGGCGGGAGTTCGGAGCCCGTCACGGCGCTCGTTGCAAAGAAGCCCGTCAGAACGGCGCCGAGCATGCCGCCGATGCCGTGTACGCCGAAGGCGTCCAAAGAGTCGTCATAACCGAGCTTGGCTTTGACGACGGCAACCATCCAGAAGCAGAGGACGCCGGCAACAAGACCGATGAAAAGTGCTGGGGCAGGTTCAACGAAGCCCGAAGCCGGGGTAATCGCGACCAAACCGGCAACCGCACCGGAAATCATGCCGAGGAGCGAGGGCTTGCCGCGGGAAATCCATTCGGCCGCCATCCAGGAGATGGTGCCGGCAGCCGCAGCGATCTGCGTGACAAGGATCGCCATCACAGCACGTTCATTCGCAGCCAGACCGGAACCACCGTTAAAGCCCATCCAGCCGAACCAGAGCAGGCAGGCGCCGATCATCGCAAAGGTGAGGTTGGCCGGAGCGAGGTGCTGCGAACCGTAGCCAGTGCGGCGGCCGAGCATCAGGCAGGCGACGAGACCGGCAATACCGGCATTGATGTGCACGACCGTGCCGCCGGCGTAGTCAAGCGCACCCATCTGGAAGAAGAATCCGTCGGAAGCCCAAACCCAGTGGCAGATCGGGGCATACACGAGAAGACTCCAGGCCACCATGAAGACGCAGAGCGACGAAAATTTCATGCGTTCAGCGAGCGACCCGGTGATGAGCGCGGGAGTCAGGATGGCAAATGTCATCTGGAAGAAGACAAAGAGCAGTTCCGGGATGGACCCCGAGAGCGTTGAAATGCTGATGCCTGAAAGGAAGGCCTTGGAGAGACCGCCGATAAAGGGGGTGCCTTCAGAAAAGGCAAGCGAGTAGCCGACGGCGTACCAGAGAATCGACATCAGGCCGCAGATTGCAACCGACTGGGCGAGCGTGCTCAGCATGTTCTTCTTGCGCACCATGCCTGCGTAAAAGAGTGCGATGCCCGGAATGGTCATGAAGAGCACCAAGAGACCGGCGATCATGATCCAGGCCGTGTCAGCCTTGTCAAGCACAGGTTCATCGCCCGCAAAGGCGGGAATGGCCGCAATGCCGAGGGCCAGCGAGGGGAGAAGTTTCTTAAGGGAAGTCATGTTTGCCACCTTCTTCAAAGGGGTTTAATTCCTGAATGCGTGCGTATATGTTTTGTGCGGCTTTGCTTCAGATGGCGCCTTCGTCTTCTTCACCCGTGCGGATGCGCACGACGTGTTCGAGCGGGCTCACGAAGATCTTTCCGTCGCCGACCTTGCCGGTGCGCGCGGAAGCAAGAACAGCTTCAATCACGGTGTCAACCGCGTCGTCAGTGACGGCGATGTCGATGCGGATTTTGGGAAGAAAGTCGACGACATATTCCGCGCCGCGGTAGAGCTCCGTATGGCCGCGCTGACGGCCGAAGCCCTTGACTTCCGTAACGGTGAGGCCGTGAACGCCGGCGGCGGAAAGGGCCTCGCGGACGTCGTCGAGCTTGAAGGGCTTGATGATGACGGTGACGAGCTTCATGAGAAGGGTCTCCTGATGTTGAGTACTGAATCAAAGGGGAGCGGCAGGCATCGTTTGTGACGTGCAGCCGCTTTGATGAGGACTTGAGCAGAAAGCGTGCCAAAACTCGGGTTAGCCCTGATATCTCTTCTTTTTTTAGGTGCGTTCACGGTCATGGGTGCGGACGGCCGGCGCTTACGCTGACTTGGAGTTCGGCGCCGGGGCTGCTTCTCACCGCTGACAATGCATACTGCGCGCCAATCCGGATGGTTCTGCTTTTCTATTGCCCAGAATTCCGCGTGGAATAGGCGAGATTTCAGCGGAGCTCCGCACCGCTGCCGCGCCGCATGGATGCGTAACAGTGCGTGAATGTCGTCTTGCGAGGCATTTGTTTACCGCACTGGTGCGTATATTGATCGGGGGATCGGAAGCTGCTGCCGCGCACTTTCTTGGTGCGTTACGGCTTTTCCTTCGGGTTCTTGGTACGGGTTCTCTTCATAGAACTGCCGCCGAAGGCATGCCCCATGAGGCAAAATGCTTCCATCCGCGCGCAGGCTTGGATTTGAACTGACGTTTTGCCTAAAGACGGTTTGTTCCGGCACTGCTCAAGCATTTTGGAGACCTGAATCGTGAAGCATGAAGAGAAGAAAAAGGACGAGGACGAGGGGCCGAAGTTCGATGAACGCGGGGAACCGCTGGTGATCTTCAAGCGCACTTGTCCGGCCATGAACAACGCTGACTTGGCTGCCAGAGCGAGTTTTTTTGCTGCCATGCGCGCAATGAGCGATGAAGATTTCAAGGCCGGGCGCGGTCTTACTTTTCAGACGATGGTACGTGAGGATCCGCGCTACCCCGCGCGTCAGATTCAGTTCGTTTTCGGCATCCGTCCGCGGACGGCGCGCACCTATGCGGAGATGGAGGCTGAAGCGGTCGAAGTCATTAACGCCGCGCATAAAAAGTTTTACGCAGCGGGCAAGCGCTGAGGTTTTTCTGCTCCCCAGCAGCGGCCCGATTCACGAGCGGCACGATTTTTTTTGTCGAGGCCAATCCTATTAACACTAAGCGCCTCAGCGTGCCGGCCGCACTGTTCTGGAAAGGGTCGGCATAAAGCCCGTGAAAGAGAGGCGCTCGGATGCTGCAAAAACATTTTTCATGCCCCTGATGCAGTCCTAAGCCGCTCAAAGATTGCGACCTAAGCCTTCTGAACTAGAAATGGCCGTTTTGCGCTGATTTCTGGCGCCTGCGCTTGCCTCGGCCGCAGCCAAGGCGAGTTGTCGTCAGACATTTCATTAGTTATGATGATTTAAAAAATCTTCATACGATTTATTGCCCGCCGCCGCAGCGCGCGGCCTTCCTATTTTCTCAGAGACTCCTTCCTCATCGTGACCGTCCTCAAAAAGCGAATAACGCATTACTGGTCCATACGCGCTCGGGCTTTTGCCGATCAGCGTTTGCGGGAACTCGACAGTCCGAAAGCGAGACGCTGGCTCGAAGAGATTGTTCCGAAACTGCCCGAATCAGCAGACAACAAGCCATTGCGAGTGCTCGATGTTGGTGCAGGCACAGGCTTTTTTACTTTTTTGCTTTCGCCGCTTGGGCATGAAGTTGTCGGCATTGATCTTACGCCGGCAATGATTGCCAAGGCGAAAGAACTCGCCCGGCATCTCAACATCTCCGCAGAGTTTTTTGTAATGGACGCCGAAGCTCCGAGCTTTGCGCCCGGCAGTTTCGACGCGGTGATATCCCGCAATCTCACCTGGACGCTGCCCAATCTCGAGCGAGCCTATCGCGCCTGGGCAAAACTGCTGCGTCCCGGCGGGGTTCTCATCAATTTCGATGCGGATTACTGCCGAGAGCATTGTGATGAGCTGCCGAAACTTCATGCTCACAAAGATATATCGCCTGCGTGCTGGAGAGAGTATGAAGCCATCAAGCATGAGCTTCAGCCCGGTCAGGGCGTGCGGCCCCATTGGGACGCAGTGCTCCTGCGGGCAGCAGGCTTTGCTGACATTGCGTTCGATCATGGCGTTTGGCAGCGCATCTACAGTGAGATTGACGAATTTTTTAATCCGACGCCTATTTTTGTACTCTCAGCACGCCTGCCGCAGGAAACAATCCCATGATGAACGAAGCGGCCTACGCGGAGGCCAACCGTACCTATTGGACACATCGGGCGCCGAGCTACGGCGACGTGAACCGCAAAGAGCTTGCTACTGCACAGCGCCGTATCTGGACTCAGACACTCGACGTGCGCATTCAGGCTCGCTTTCCCGATCGTGCCCGCAGCAGCATCCGTGTGCTCGATGTCGGCACTGGGCCGGGATTCTTTGCGGTCATTCTCAATGCGTTGGGGTATGCGGTGACCGCCGTCGATTACACCGATGCAATGCTCAATGAGGCACGCCTCAACGCGGGTGAAGCAGCCGAGCACATTCACTTTTGCTGTATGGATGCTGAGAAACTCGGTTTTGCGGATGCGAGTTTTGATGTTGTTGTCTCACGCAATCTCACCTGGAATCTCCCGCACCCTGAGCGCGCTTATGCTGAATGGGCACGCATTCTCAAACCCAACGGGCTGCTTCTTAATTTTGATGCTAACTGGTATCGCTACCTCTATGACGCCTCTGCACAGGCTGCCCATCTCGAAGATCGCGCCAACGTCTATGCATCAGGCGCCGAAGATGACACCTTAGGGACCGATGTCGCCGCGATGGAAGCCATTGCCCGCCGCGCAATCCTTTCTCGCCGAATGCGGCCTGCGTGGGACCACGCTCTTCTCCGTGCGCTTTCCATGTGCGTCACGAGCAATGAAGACATCTGGAAAGAAGTTTGGACTGAGGATGAGCGCATCAACAACGCTTCGACGCCGATGTTTTTGGTGCAGGCAGTCAAGACTGCTGCGGCTGAGGAGGGATCGCGGTGAAACACTATGTGTTTTCGCGCTTGCTGCAGCTGATCCCCATTCTTTTCGTCATTACGTTTTTGTCCTTTGCGATGATGCGTCTGGCCGGCAGTGATGTCGTCCTGCAGTCCATGGAGCGTACGGGGATGGCCGCTTCTGATGCTGTTGTGGCGGCAGCGCGCGCGGAATTAGGACTCGACAAACCGTTTCTCACACAGTACTTCACCTGGCTGGGGAAGCTCCTCCAAGGCGACATGGGACGCAGTTACGTTTCGGGACGTCCAGTCTTTGAGACCTTCATTGCAAAACTTCCCGCAACGCTTCTGCTTACCGGAGTGTCTGTCGGTCTCACGCTTCTCGTATCACTGCCGCTCGGAGTTTTTTCGGCGGTCAATCAAAACCGCTGGGGCGACTGGATGATCCGCAGTCTGAGTTTTGTGGGCAACAGCATCCCCAACTTCTTTGCGGCACTTCTTTTGCTTTACATCTTTGCTATTCAACTGCAGTGGCTGCCGGTGATTTCACGTCAGCTCACTGTTGAAAGCGTGATACTTCCGGCTTCCACGCTCGCGCTGGCGATGTCTGCCAAATATATTCGGCAGGTGCGGGCAACGGTACTCGACGAACTAAGCAAAGACTACGTATTGGCCGCCCGGGCCCGCGGGATCCCTTTTGCGGCCACGCTGATCTTCAGCGTTCTGCGCTCATCCCTAGTGACGATCATTACGCTTTTGATGCTCTCCATCGGCAGTCTTCTCGGCGGCACGGCCATTGTGGAGTCGATCTTCATGTGGGACGGCGTGGGCAAGCTTGCGGTGGACGCCATCAATATGCGCGATTATCCGATGATTCAGGCCTATGTGATGTGGATGGCGATCATATACGTCTGCGTCAATCTCATGACGGATCTTTCTTATCAGTGGCTTGACCCGCGGATTCGTTTGGGGAGGGGAGTCTCATGACCGCGCAGATCATCATGCCCGCTGCCGTGCAGCGTCGGCGGAAGGTCCGGCAGCGATGGGGGTTTTATGCAATTGCAGCTTTAGCCGCATTGGTATGCCTTACTGCGCTCTTTTCCGAATGGATTGCGCCATACGATCCCAATGCACAGATCTTTGCTTCGCTTTCGCCGCCTTCCTGGGAGCACTGGGCAGGGACAGACCGTTACGGGCGAGACCTCTTTTCGCGCATTCTGGTGGGACTGCGCACCAGCATTTTTGCCACTCTGAGCCTTGTATTCATCATTATGACGACAGGCACCATTGTGGGGATGATCTGCGGCTATCGCGGCGGATACGTCGATACGATCATGATGCGTATTTCGGACGTCTGCCTCGCATTCCCGGGCCTCGTTTTTGCGCTTGCAATTGCGGCGCTCCTTAACGGCGGCCTGGTCAATGCGGTGTTTGCGCTTGCGGCCATCAGCTGGCCCAAGTATGCACGAATTGCACGCAGTCAGACGCTGCGGCTGAAGGATTCAGACTTTCTCGCAGCCGCCAAGATGTCAGGCGCAACGACCGCGGCGCAGATTTGGCGGCACATCCTGCCCAACGCCATGGGACCGATTCTCGTCACGGCCATGCTTGATATCGGCACGATGATGATGGAATTGGCGGGGCTTTCATTCCTCGGTCTTGGCGCTCAGCCGCCCACAGCTGAGCTCGGCAACATGATGAGCGGCGGCAGAAGCATGCTGCAGACCTATCCCTGGGTGATTCTCGCACCAGGGGCTGCAATTCTCTTCGCTGTCGTGGCCTTCAACCTTTTGGGCGACGCCGTGCGGGATCGGCTGGACCCCAAAAACACACAACGCTGACCGATCGAATAAGTCATATCGGAAGACGAATGAACACCGGCGGGAAACAACTAAAAACCGCCTTTTTGGAGATGATCACCATGATGAACCTCAAGCTCAGCAATCGCCCTCTGACGCTGCTCCTATCGGTATGTCTTGCAGCAGGTCTCGCCGCAGGCTGCTCGGGAGAAGACAAGGCAAAGCAGGGCAAGACGGCAGCTGCTCCCATGACTTTTGTTTTTGGAGACACTACCTTCAATCCCGAAAACGAAGAGCCTAATGTCAATCCGCATTTCAAATATGCCGGATGGGCAGCGATGCGCTACGGCGTCGGCGAAACGCTGTTTCGCTACTCCAACAAAATGGAGATCGAGCCCTGGCTCGCCACCAGCTATGAGCTCATTGATCCTCTGACATGGAAGCTCACCCTGCGCGAAGGCATTACTTTTTCAAATGACCGTCCGATGACTGGGGCTGCCGTCAAAGCGTGTCTTGAACATCTCGTGAAGGTCCATGACCGAGCGCAAGGCGACCTGATGATCGACTCGATCTCCGCTGAAGGTCAAACGGTTACGATCAAAACCAAGCGGCCCAATCCGACGCTTCTGAACTATCTCTCTGACCCTTACGGGATCATCTTTGACATGGAAGCGGGCATTACGGATGACGGCATCGTTGTCGGCACGGGTCCGTACAAAGTGACGAAACTGGTTTCGGGCGAAACGATCGAGCTCGTGCGCAATGAAAAGTACTGGAACGGTACGCCGGGGTTTGATCAGGTGAAGGTGCTCACGATTTCCGACGGCGACACGCTTACCATGGCGCTTCAGTCAGGTGAAATTGACGGTGCATACGGCATGCCGTATGCCAGCTATCCGATTTTCCAAAAGGGCGGCTATACCTTTACGAGCACCCCCACGAGCCGCACGTTTTTTGCGCATATGAACTTCAAGAGTCCGATTGTGCAGGATCCTGCCGTACGCAAGGCGATTGCAATGGGCGTGGACAAGGAGCGCTTTGTGCGCGATCTGCTGAACGGCAACGGTTATGTAGCCAAAGGCGCCTTTCCTTCAACTTTTGCCTTCGGCGGCGATTCGGTAAAGGCCAAACCTTACAATCCGGATCTCGCCCGAGCAACGCTTGACGCAGCCGGCTGGGTGGATTCAGACGGCGACGGCATTCGAGATAAAAACGGCCAGCCGCTGCGTATTCGCTGGCTCACTTATCCGAGCCGTCAGGAGCAGCCCCTGCTTGCCGAATCCGCTCAGGCTAATCTCAAGGCGATCGGCATCGATGTCGTTATCAACAATACGGCTGATCACAATTCGATTCGTGTGCGGCCTGAACTCTGGGACATTTATGTAAGCGCCATGGTGACGGCTCCCACGGGTGATCCGGCGTATTTCTTTACGACCCATGCGTTAGATCGCTCGGCAGTCAACAACGGACACTATCACAGCGACAAACTCGAAGCACTCGCCCGCGAGCTCAATGACACCTTTGATGTTAAAAAACGCGGGGAACTGGCCGTTCAAATGCAGCAAACCGTCCTTGACGATGACGCTTTCATCTTTTTCTCGCACCTGAAGATGAGCATGATCACGAAGGACACCGTTGTCGGACTCACTGCACACCCGACGGACTTCTATGAAATAACGGCAAAACTCGCACCGGCCCCCGCCAAGCAATAACCGGAACGCCTGAAAATGAGTTTTCACACTGATGAGGCTTTGCTTCGCTACGAGCATGTTGACGTGAGCTTCAAGGGCTGTGCTGTCCTGCACGACATCAGCATCTCCCTCGGCCGAGGAGAGATTCTCGCTGTCGTCGGCGAATCGGGCTGCGGCAAAAGTACGCTTCTGAGGGCTGCAGTCAAACTGCTCGGAGCGAGCGGACTCATCACCCGGGGGCACATCTGGTTTGAGGGCAAGGATCTTCCGGCGCTCTCCGAGAGGGCTCTGCGGCCTATTCGCGGGGCCTCTGTCGGGATGATTTTTCAGGATGCCTCCGCCTCGCTCGCGCCAGTTCGCACGGTGGGAGAACAAGTGTTTGAAGCGGTTGCCGCTCATGAACGCACTACAGAACGGGAAGTCCGCAAACGTGCATTCGATCTTTTCCGAACGCTGCATTTTGAAACGCCGGAACGGCTTTGGGAAAGTTATCCTTTTGAGCTTTCCGGCGGTATGTGTCAGCGTGTAGGCATCGTCATGGCGATGCTTCTGCGCCCGCAGGTTCTCCTCGCTGACGAACCGACGAGTGCGCTCGATGCCTCTGTCGAGGTCGAAGTGATGCGCGAACTGCTCGCTCTGAGAGAGCAGTTCGGCACGGCCATCATGCTCGTTACGCACGATATGGGTGTTGCGGCACGCATGGCCGACCGGCTGCTTGTGCTCAAGGACGGACGCATGGTGGAAATCGGTTCTGCGGCAGATGTCCTCCGTCATCCGCAGGCCGACTACACCAGAGCACTCATTGCAGCAACACCTCGACTACGGAAGAGCGCAGAATGATCCCCATTTTGTCGGTGCGCGGCCTCACTAAAGTGTTTGGAATCCCTAAAAGGGAACCCATCACTGCCGTCAGCAACGTTACGTTTGACCTCGCGGCCGGTACGGCGCTTGGCGTCGTCGGCGATTCAGGCTGCGGAAAGAGTACGCTCGTGCGGCTCATCATGCGTCTGATGCCTTCAACAGCTGGAACGATTCTCTTGAAAGGGCACGATATTACGCATTTGAATGAACGGGCGCTGCGCGAGGTCTACCGCACGATGCAAATGGTTTTTCAGCAGCCTGCGGCCTCGTTTGACCCGCGCCGAACATTGGGCGACGGGATCGGCGAGCCGCTTCGCAATCAAGGTTGTACCCGTCATGAAGCGGATCGATGCGCAGCCGAGCTGCTCGAACGCTGCGGACTGACGGCTGACATGGCTGCGCGTTATCCTCATGAAGTGAGCGGCGGGCAGTGTCAGCGTGCTGCCATTGCCCGGGCGCTGGCGGTTTCGCCCGAGCTCCTCATCTGCGACGAGGCAACGAGTGCGCTTGATGTCACCGTGGCCGGTCAGATCATGACGCTCTTGAAGGACCTCCGCCGCGAATCCGGACTCAGCGTCCTTTTCATCAGCCACAGTTTGGAACTCGTACAGTCTTTTTGCGATGAGATGCTTGTGATGAACCGCGGCAGCATCGTCGAGTCCGGTACGCCGGACGCGGTGATTGCTGATCCGCAGTCAGACTGCGCCAAACGGCTTGTTGCTGCCGCAGCAGCAATGTCCGCGGACTTTGAGGGCCTGCCGACCCGCGGCGGAACTTCGGTTGATCAGGAACTGCCTCGCTGACCGTCCAGTCTGCGGCACACTTCGAGGGATCTTCTTCTCACACGAGCAGGCGGACTCAGCCGGATAACCGATGAATGCCGTGAACGGTTCCCGGCTGGACGACATCCCTTGCGCTCAGAAAGCATAAGGCGCGACGCCGATCCAAAAATTTGCAGGCAAAAAACTCTGCTGTGCGGTCAAGCTCAATGACCGCAGCAGAATCAATTGCGGCTTGCTGCAGGGCTGCGGCAGACCGTTTCGCCCATTGATGCTCATTCGGTATCGGCAAAAATGGGATCTGAATCTGAAGAATCAGAATCCAGTGGATTTGGAGGACAGAGACTCGGGCAGGATGTCGTCAATCTCAAGACCGCCGAGAAGTTCCTTCTCGTTGGGGTCACGGTCAGACGCCATATTGAACTGTTTTCTTTCCATGCAGACTTCCAGAACGCGGCGCAGCCAGGCGCTGCCGCCGGCCATTTTGAAAAATGCTTTCTGCTTATCCGTCATGCGCACGACGATCATGGCGTCGAGCGGTCTCTCTCCGGCGGGTTTTCGTCCGGAGCCGGGGCGTCTGCCGCCCCAATTGGGGTGCTTGTCGGTATTTTGCGAGGCTGCGAGCTTTCGTGCTGCCGCATTTCTGCGCGGACCGAAGATGACTTCTGGCATACAGAACCTCTCTTTTTTTGCGGGGAAACGAAGGTTTGATTTGATTATACGTATTGTTGGGATAGGATAGAAACATCACTAACCCGTAGAAATCATCAAAAATATTTAGAGAACTTCATAGGAGTACTACTTACAAAGTGTCGCATAAGTAATCTGCTCGACCGCCCATTGGGCTATGGCGGACTAGTTCTCCGCGCGACTATAGTGACGGTCAGGCTTCGGCCTAGATCTCTTTCGCATAAAAACCTCAAATTTCAAGATGAAAGCGAACGTGCACCCCGATTTACTGCCTAAGGGCGGTTCAGCCAGCCGTGACGTGCTGATCCTTGGCATCGGCAATATTCTTTGGGCCGATGAAGGCTTTGGCCCTCGCGCGGCCGAAGCGTTTCACCAGCGCTATGAAACGCCCGCAGGCGTCGAAGTAATGGACGGCGGCACGCTCGGCGGATGGCTTCTTGACGAAATTCTTTCGACTCGCCGCATGCTTGTTTTCGACTGCTGCGACTTCAAGGAAAAACCGGGTACGCTCAAGGTGCTGCAGAAGAGTGATGTGAAGATCTGGTCGTCAACCAAGATTTCACCGCACCAGACGGGCTTCAATGATCTGCTTGCATCGGCTGCCATCTTGGGTTACGAGCTTGAAGATTTAGCGGTCGTGGGTATTCAGCCGGAACTGCTCGATGATTACGGCGGAAGTCTTTCGCCGTTGATTCGCAGCCGCCTTGACGAGGCTGTCGAGCTCGGCGCCAAATTCCTTGAAGAATGGGGTGTAAAGCTTACCCCGCGTCCGGCGGGAACGAAGGCGGCTCCGCTCAGCTTCAGTGTGCTCGAGCTCAATGAATATGAAGCAGGGCGTCCGGATGCCAAGGAAGCTTGCCGTTACGGCGATGAACGCTTCCTTGTGCGGACGGCGGGGCACGCCGTGGAAAACCCCGAAGAAACAAAATAAGGAAGAATCCCGGGACATCAGGTATTTTCTAGGCTTGGTGCATTCGGTGAGTTTGGTAAAAGGAAACGTCGCAAATGTGCATTGCACTGCCGATGAAGGTGCTCGAAAGCGGCCCGATGATGGTTGTCTGTGAACGCAACGGCCGCAGGCTTGAGGTGGATTGCTCCATGATTGATCAGCCGGCGGTCGGCGCATGGCTGCTGGTTTTTCAAAATCGAGCGCTGCGCGAAATTGAGGAAGCAGAGGCCGGCGAAATTGAAGCTGCTCTCGGCGCAACGGCTCGCGTCATGGCGGGTGATGTTGATGATGAGACAATCCGCTCGGGGTTTGGCGATCTGATTGACCGCGGTCCGGAGCTCCCGGAACATCTGCGCGCCCTTGTCGGCCGCGCCCCCGGAAAGCCGCTTTAACGCCGCTTCGCACCCCAATCAGAGGAAAGGAATCTTCATCATGGCCAAATACACCCGCGTGTCGCAGATTGACCCGGAAAATCATCCGCTCTTCAATCGTCTGTGGACGACAGAAGGTTTTGAGCGGCTTACCTCCGAGAGCGTTGAAAAATTCCTGGACACCCCCGGTCTCAAGATCGCGCTTTTCGGTGATGATCCCAATAATCAGAAAGAAACGCTCGACATTCTCGTGATCGGTGCGGAGCTCAAAAAGGCGATTGAGGCGGCGCTCGCACCTGAAAACGGCGCTTGGATGAGCGATGTGAAGGAGGGCCGCGCCTTGGCTGCCCGCTGGGGAATGCGCAAACTCCCCGCCGTGGCGCTCTTTCGCGGCAGCGTCTATCTCGGTGCCTGTCAGGGACTGAAGGACTGGGATGAATACCTGCGCGAACTCGCAGAGATTGCGGCGCGTACGGAGGCTCCCAAGCGCACGATTTCCATTCTGCCCGCTGGCGGCCAAGCTGATCATCACTGCGGCTGATGAACGCTGAGCATCTTAATGAATTCAAGAGGAGAGACCCATGCAGACCTTTACCGTTGAAGAAGCCGCACGGCGCTGGCTTTCGGCACCCAAACTTGATCCGGAAACCGAACGCGCGGCGGCGGAGGCAACGATTGCTTTTCTGACCGATGTGCGCTCGAAAATTGAAGCGCATTTGGAAGACATCAAAGCTGGCCGTGCGCCTGCTGACGGCAGCGGCTTGCAGGAAGTCTGGGATTTCTCACACTTCGATCCCAAACACATCGATTTTCTTCTGGCGACCTTGGGCGAAGGTGAAGTTCGCATCAAGCTCTTCGGCGGTGAGGCCAAAGCGGGCGACACGAGCGTCCCTGGACTCTGGCGCGTGCAGAGCGGCCGCTCAGGGCAGGAGAATTTCTTTGTTTTGGCACGGCTGCCGCGTACGGTTCAGGTGGTCGGCACTCGGGGTCTTGATAAGATCCCGCAGCTCGTTAATCCGAGTGCAGATGTCTTTGCTGCGCCAGCTATTCTGCAGGAACTGCAGTACCGGCTGGATGCTTTTGATGCCGATGCCGGCGTGCCGGATATGCCGACCGATCCTTGCTTCATGCTTGAATTGAAGCGTCAGCCGTTATCGCCCGGCGACATGACTGCGCTCCTTTCCACGTTGGGTCAGGGGGATATTGATGTGGAGCTTCAGGGCATTACTCGTTCTCATATTCAGAACACCAAAGTGCGTAATCTCTGGAGAACTCGGATCATCAACAATGCAGGAAAGACGCTCCTCGATGCTTACGTCATCGCTAAGGTGCCGCCTGAAATTCCTATTTCAGCAGAAGAATTCGCTGATGGCGCGGCAAAATGCACCGACTTGATTGAATGGGTGCGTCACGATTTGCAGCGCGGCACTCTGGGCGGCGGTGAAATCAAGGCCGAGGAGGTGCTTAATGTCTGAAGAGGATACGGGCGCACCGCATTTTGCTACCGGTGCAGAGGTGGAGGCGCTGCTTGATAAATACGCAAGAGACCGCGTCGGTGCTCATACGCGCATGCAGTGCAAGGTCTGCTGGTATGTCTACAACCCGGACGAAGGGTGTCCCGAAGAGGCAATAGACCCCGGTACGCCCTTTTTAGATCTGCCTGATGATTTCGTCTGCCCTGACTGCGGGCATCCAAAAACAGCGTTTCTGCCGCTCGACGATGATCAGGCAGATCCTTCTGATCCCAGCGGTCCGGCTCAAGGCTGGAGCGACCGTTGGGAGCATGGCTAAATTTTTGCGCTCGCTTTTGGCTCAGCGCATCGTGAAGCCGTCCTTCGGGGGCGGCAGGCAGAGCAGGCCTACACCCGCAATGATGAAGAGGATCGGATGCACGATGCCTCCGGCAAAAGCGAGCGTGTAGGCAAAGCGCTCTTGATAGAAGATATCAAGACGCCAGATGGCGAGACCCCGCTCAAAGATTTCGCCTGAAAAGACGAAAATATCTGCGTAGACGAGCCCTATCGTCAAAAGGAGCGTGACGGCGAGAACGGCAGAGAAAACCCGCCGAACATTGTCGTTGGGATTAAAGATGCGCCCTGAAACCGCAAAACCGATCAGAAGCAGCAGTGCCAGTCCGGCCGGAATGCCGGCGTAGACGAGATCCATCCCGGTGACGCGGGCTGAAAGCCGCCAAAGGCTGGCAGCCCACAGAAAGACGGTAAGGACAACTAAAGAGAAGGTGACGGCGCGACGCATGAGAAGTTTCCAACGAAGGATTACTGTAATTCTAGCTATGAACAGTTGCTTCTGGGTATGCTGTTAATGCATTGAAAATTAAGAAATTATCCTTTTCTCGAATTCTGGTATGGGTACCTGAGAATATTCCTGACAGCATCCGTCAAAACGAAGCGTAAATATCAAGAGTAATTGAAGGATCCAATCAATCTCCAGCCAAGAAAAAGCGTTTTGAATCGCTGCAGTGCAGTCAGACAAAATGCAGGGGAGTCGGCCGCTTGCTCCACCGCAGAACTTCGTTCTATTTAAAGGCAGCAGTGCACTTGTCCCTTGACTGTGCCGATGCGCTGCAGTGCCTCGCTGCTCACACCGAAATGCCTGACTGTGCCGTCTCATGTCAGTACTTAGGCAGCTTTTCTGGTAACAACTGTCCCGATTCCGATTTTTGCGAAGCACTTTTATATTGCGCTTGATATCAGTAGCGGAAATTTCAAAATTTCATTGGCTTCGCTGCCAGTCCACGGCTCTAGTTAATCTTTTTGATAAACAATTAAAGCATTTGAGGCTATGGCAGGCAGACAGCCCAGCCAACTCTTCTTTGACGAAAATCTCCGAGCCTGCTGCAGGCGATTCGCAGCTTCCTGCGCTCATCAACGAAAAACGGTCAATGGCTGGCGCGGCGGGTGAAAACGGCAGTCATTAAGTCTGGCAGGGGGTGCCGGATGATTTTATGTCCTGCTGCTCAGCACAAAATAAAACGCGGGTTGAGTGTTGGTCGGCTCGTCAATGGGGGAAGTTGACGGTCCGTCCGGGTACTCAATCCGACTTTCTGGAAATGCAGAGCTTCACGCGGTCTGAATGGAGACCGCGGAAGTCTGCGAGAGGGTTAGAAAGAGAAGCGGACGCCCGCATTAATCTGTCGGCTGCTCTCGAAATAGCCGCCGAAGATGTATTTGGCATTGAGCTAAAGATCGGTATTGCTGCTCAAAGACAAGTTGGCGCCAATACCGGCATCATACCAAGTTTCTTTGTCGGCGTATGAGAAGTCGACAGACGTGGAATGGCCTCTGGCAGCGAAGACGTGATCCCCCTTGAACTCGCGGAGCACGTCGCCGTAGATATACGCCGTGCTGATGCGTTCAGCAGAACCAAACGAGAAGCTGCTGCCGGCACGGAAACCAACTCGGCCGATGATGCTGTTGGTATCCGCAATTTGAGCCTTGATGCCGCTCTCCGTTTCAAACCGAGTGCCTTCAATGCGGATGACTTGAAGCTGTGTCTGCGGTTCAATAAAGAGGAAGTCATTCAACTCAAATTTCCAGCCCAGCTCAGCACTCACGCCATAGAACGTCTGCCAAAGCGATCCGCCGATTTTCTGGCCGGAATCGTTTCGGAGGTTGTAGTCACTGCCGAGACGACCAATCTTCGCATTGAAGTCAGCATAGCTGCCGCTCTCGCCTAAGACCGTGTAATAGAGGTTCAGTCCATAGCGATCGCTGCTGCCGCTGCCGGAAACGCCGAAGAGATCTGTATCCGCACGCGTATAGTCAAAGGCCAAGCTGACAATTTTGTGACTGTCTGCCGTGGATACTTCCTTGTTGTAGCCGACCTGGATCATGTTTTTATCCATGTCAAACGCGTGCTTACGACCGATATCTGAATAGCGGTACCGAGCCCAAAGGCCATTGGTGCCGCGTTCCTCATGGCGAGCTTCACCTTGACGCTCATGGAAGCGATCCAGATCAGAGGCCAGTGAGAAGGTGGCCAGCACCGCATTATTCAAGAAATCGACGTTTTCGTTAGCACTGCCGATGGACTTGGTCAGGAACCAATAGGTAAGCTGATCAGTTTCATCTTCTTCACTTTGCGTGTGAAGACCGAAGCGATAGAGTTCATCAGCACGATTGACTTCACCGTCAGCATTGGTAGAGAAGGTTGTGTTCCCTGACTCCACGCTTGCGAAGTAGAGCTTGTCGCCGTTTTTCATTTCATCCAGATGAGCTTTGCCCATGTCGAATTCAACGATTTGGTGTGAGCCGTCTTCTGCTGTGCCGATGGTGATGAAGTCACTCTTCTCGGTGTATTGCCGTTCGCCGTTGTTGGACTGCCAATCCAGATCCATTTTGAAGATGCCGCCAGGTCCCGTGAGGCTGCGAATTTCAACCTGGGAATATCTTTCGTTGTGATCTCGGTAATTCGCCAATACGTAATCCGTACCTTTAATCACCGTCTTTCGATAGGTTTCCCAAACCTCGGCATCCGCAAAAAGAACTACACCTTTGTCAAGCTTCAGGTTTCTTATTATCCCGCCAGCATTTAGAGTGGACTTTCCTGCGTTAAAGATCCAAGTGGCACCATCAGCGAGCGAGAGATTAACTGTAGTGCGTTCATCAGTTTCGCCAATAGCGCTGCCATACCAAAAAGAGTCAGAACCGGACAGGGCGGCATTGACTGTGTGTCGTGCATTTCGATTGAAAAACACCGAACCCAAACTATGCATGACATCTATGGATCCGATTAATTGAACGGTATTACCGGATATATTGACGATATTTGTATATCCCTTGAAGTCGCGGCCCGGATCTTTAGCAGATATGACAGTACTGTCATTGCCGCCTTCCTTTCCAGCGATGGCAGCAATATAAATCGAATCGACGTCAGTGAAATTAACGGTCGATCCGCCCTTGGCATAGATGCCGCCGTTGTTATCGATTTGTTTGTTCTGAGCGGTATTGATGATGCTGACGAACTTGCCTTTGCCCTTAACATTAAGGGTTTGATTGTTAAGAACAAGTGCTTCCGTCGTGTCGGTGTAATAGCCGCCATCAACACCCGTTACACGGATATCGATACCGTCATATTCATTTTTGGCTGCCCATGTTTTGGCATTCCCATGAATATTCGTTGTGCCATCGTATTTGAGAATATTTTCTGCGGCAGCTTCTGTTGAGCAAAGCGGAAGTGCGCAAAATACTGTAGCCGCCAAAAGACAGTAAACCTTATTCACGTGTGAATACTGAGGTGGCAGAACTTTATGGAGGTAGTTCGTCATCACGCAAGCAACCTAGATTGGATTGTTTGTAAATGTATCTTTTATTGCAACAATTGCTTTTTTCAATAGCCCGATTTCGCAATTGAAGATGATTTTGGAAAAATCGAATCCAATCCTATAGTGAGATGCGTGTTTTTGATGTTTGTGAATAAATGTTGAAGGGAAGCGCGATGCATTGCTTAAAATGCATACCAGTAAGTTTTCAGAATATAAAAAATTGATTACTGTTTGGGCAGAGGCATTTCCAGCTCATTCGTGCCAAATATCGTTTACAAACATGACCTTCATTGCCGATGACGTGGTTTGCTCGTATTTCATATCATATTTTGTTGACAGATGAAAAAAAACATGTTTAGACGTGTTTTCGTTTTTTATACACCTATCGATTTAGAGAGTTTTCCCTAAGTTGTGTGGCTCCAACTAAATGGTTTGACGGCAGCGGCATTTTTTTGCCGTTTATCCCTTAGATTTGGTTTGGTTTATTCTAAAACCATATATAGCGTCTATATGTTAGATATTATTTTTCAATCTATTAGTGTGATTGTTAATCTCTAATAGCGCATTCAATTTTTTGTTTATCAAATGAAAGCGAAAATTAAAAGACCGGCAACGATTGGTCTTGTAAGCTGTATGCAACAGCGCCGTACTGGTATGGATACACGCAGAATGCATTTAGCCGGACCACCCGCAGAAAAACGTGGTGATCCGGCTAGGCAACCCGATTTATCGGCAAGAGTGATCGTCCCGCAGGCTGTGTTGTGGCCGCAGGCCTCAGTGCTATGGGTTAGAAGGCGAAATGAATCGCGGCATCAATTTGTCGGCTGCTCTCAAAAACGCCTCCGAAAATGTATTTGGCGTTGAGGCGGAAGTTGATATTGGAACTCAAGGCCACATTGGTGCCAATACCTGCGTCATACCAAGTCTCTTTGCCGGAATAGCTGAAGTCGCCCGCTATCGAATGGCCTGCGGCAGAGAAGGCATAATCGCCCTTGAACTCGCGGAGTGCGTCAGCGAAGACATACGCCGTGCTTTTTTGTTCTGCAGAGCCCAGCGTGAAGGTGCTGCCGGCACGAAGACCGATTCGGCCAATGATGCTGTTGGTGTCTGCAATTTGAGCTTTGATGCCGCCGTCCGTTTCGAACTGGTCGCCTTCAATGCGGATGATTTGGAGCTGAGTCTGCGGTTCGATGAAGAAGGTGTCATTCAAGGCGTACCGCCAGCCGAATTCAGCGCTCACGCCGTAGAACGTCTGCCAGAACGAACTGCCGATTTTTTGCCCCGCCTGATTGTGGAGGTCATAATCGCTGCCGAGACGACCGATTTTCGCGGTGAAGTCGGCATAGCCGCCGCAGTCGGCCAGAACAGAATAGTAGAGGTTCAAGGCGTAGCGATCATTGCTGCCGCTGCCGGAAATACCGGTGAGATCGGTATCGGCATGGGTGTAGTCAAACGCAATGCCCACGATTTTGCGGCTGTCGGCTGTGGATACTTCCTTGTCATAGCCCACTTGGATCATATTTTTGTCCATGTCAAAAGTGTTGTCGCGGCCAATGTCGGAGTAGCGATAGCGAGCCCAAAGACCGCCGGTGCCAACCTCTTCATAACGAGCTTCGTCCCGGCGCTCGTGGAAGCGATCCAGATCCGAAGCCAGTGAATAGGATGCCAGTGCAGCATTTCTCAAGAGGGCGATATTTTCGTTGGTGCCTCCCAGAGATTTCGTCAGGAACCAGTACGTGAGGTTGTCAGATTCTTCGCTTTGAGAGCTGTATTTGAAACTGTAGATTTCGTCAGCGCTGCTGAGTTCTCCATCAGCATTGGTAGAGAAGGTTGTATCTCCGGATTCAACACTCGCAAAATAAAGTTTGTCGCCATCCTTCATTTCATCCAAATGGGCCTTGCTGATGTCGAACCATACCGTTTGGTTCGAATTGCCTTCAGCATTGCCAATCTTGATGAAGTCGCTTGTATCGGTATATTTTTTCGCACCTTTATTGGACTGCCAATCTAGATCGACTTTAAAAATGCCGCCTGGACCAGCTAGATTGCCGATGTCTACTTCAGAGTATTTTCCATTTTCTTTGCGATAATCTGCAAGTACATATGTTTCATCAAAAATTTCACTTCCATCATTGAAATATTGATGAATTAATGTGTTTTGGTACTTATCCCAAACTAAATAATCAGCTAAGATAACTATTCCTTTGTTGAGGATTAGGTGGCTTAATTCATTGCCGCTTCCGTATGTTTCTCCATTGAAGATCCATGCGGCTCCATCTGTAAGCGAAATTTTAACAGTTTTATTATTTTTTTCACCTATGGCGCTTCCATACCAGAACGAATTTGAACTTGACAGAACTAGCTCAATACTATTTTTAGATTGAGAACTATCGTATTGCCCGACATCTAATGATCCGATTATTTTAACATTTTCACCGTTTATATATACTGTATTGGTGCAATCATCACATTTCTGACTTCTTGGTTGTTTTGCGGTGATAGCTGTGCTGCTATTTCCATTTTCAGATCCTGCAATGGATGCTATATACACTGAAGCTTTTCCTGTAAAAGTGAAAGAAGAACCACCTTTAGCATAAATTCCGCCATTATTGTCAATTTTTGGGGATTGCGCGGTATTTATTACAGTGACTGTTGACTTTTCTCCTTTGACGATTAATTCTTTTGATTGAATTGGCAGAGCTTCAGTTGTGCCACCAAGCCAAGGCCAGTATTTCGGGTTGTAATCGTCAGGGACGCCCGTAATTCGAATATCTATGTTGCTATATTCCTTCGATGACGGAATCACTCCTGGATCTCCCCAACCTTTAGTTTGGCCATAATAGATTAAATCTTCAGCTAAGGCTTGGTCAGAGGTAATGGAGATAACGCATAGCAGTGCCAATGCTAAAGGGCTCAAGCATTTATGGGGGGGGTATTAATTTTCTGTTTTGTAAGGTCATAATTGCGAACGGAATATTTAATGATTGACAAGTTTGCGAATCTATCTTGTGGCTAGTTAATTTATATTTGCCATTGCGATAGTTTTCACAAATCTGTTTTTATCCTACGAGATGTTGTTTGAGAGAGCTATCCTGCTCGAATGCGTTATGCGCAATAACTTTCTGTGCATCGCTTGATAGAACGAATTTGTCATGCCATTAAACATCATTGATGCGCCTTTAAATGAACAGTTGTTTTTGAAGAGTGCAATCTAAAAACCCTTAAAAAACAATTGTCTTTTTTGGCTGTTCGTGGTCTCGGTCTGCATCAGTTCAGACATTTGCGCATTCCTCGCTTGGCAAATGTTTGCATTCTTTATCGTTCTCTAGCAGTAAGGAAAATCTATGTGTAGTAAATACCCTCAGTTGTTGACGACCAACTACGTATTGATTACACGGTCTTCAGCGAGTTTGATCTCGACATGAATTGCTATGCAGTGTTTATGCGTGAGATTTCATGGCGATCGATGCTGCAGATGCTCAATATCTGTTTTCTCCCGTATTTCGCGATCAATCCTCTAACTTTTCTCCATTTCGGTAGAGGCAAATGCGTAGGACAAGCCGCATGTTTATTGGCTAGGATTGAGACCGCAGAAACGGTTTAGGAAGGGAGGAGTCCGCATGCTCGAATGGCTTGATCGTTATATGGCTAAATTTGCCCAGACAGATCACATTCGGCGCGAGGAACATGCTCGCCGTCAGGAAGAGGCATCACCGGCGCATGAAGAAGCGGTGGCCCTGCTTGAAGCCTTCCCATATTCTGGTCCTGGACGTGCACGCGTGATCGCCGCTGCGCTTTCTGCAATCACTCAGGAAACACTTTTGGATGCGGCTTATGCCAGGCGGCTTTTGCGCGCCATGGTGGAAGGTTTCTCTCAGGCGGATGCAGATGTTCAGACGACGCTTGCGCCGGCTCAGGTTGCACTGAATCTCTTGCCGACGCTGCGGGCTGCTGCGACGGCCGGCGGGAGTGTCGGCGCACCGTTTGCGCTGATTGAAGGCACGCTGGCCATGCGTACAGGACAGTTCGATGTGGCCATCAAGCGGCTGGGCGACGCTAACCGTGAATTGCGCGCGTCTCTTGTGGAAGACTGGTCTGAGCTTCTGCCGTCATCACTGGACGGCGACATGCTGCCCGCTGCTGTTGAATTGGCTGCCGATACGCTTTCACAGCTTGAGAATCCGGATCTTTGCTTCTGGACGCGCGTGCTGCTGACGGTTCCGGGTGATCAACTGGGTGTGCCGCATCCTGATGAGCTGCTGCTTGCCGCAGGCGAGCTCGCGCTCAATCTTCACCGCACAGCTGGTCTGGTGAATAAGCCTGAACCCGAAGAGCGCCGGCAGCTTCTGGAATCGGCGGATAAGCACTATCGAAGCCTCTTCAATGGGCTCCATCCTCAGGCAGCAGGGTGCCGAAGACTCTTAGGACGTATTGATCAGGGCGAATAACGGACCGCAGTGTCTGCCGTTATTCTGAGAAAACACTTCCAAAAAAAAGAGAAGGACTCGATAGAGAGCCTATTGCGCGGCTATCGAGTCCTTCTTCGTTTTCGCCTGATGGACGACTTGATCGTTTAGTGCGTCAGGTCGTAGGTCGGCACATAGGTCGTTGACTTGACGTTGAGCAGTCCGAGGACGGTGTGATAAAGGTTCTCATGAGTCACTCGGCCGGCGGCATTCTTTTCAAGCTTGCTGCGGTTGATGCTGAAGGTCTTCTCAAATCCCGAATTCATCCAGAGCACCATCGGCACTTCAGTCTGTTCCTTGGGCGCCATCCAGTAGGGGGCGCCGTGGAGGTAGAGACCGCCTTCACCGAGGGATTCGCCATGGTCGGAGACATAAACGAGTGCGGAATCGATGCTGCCGGACGTATCTTTAAGCATGCGGATCAGAGACGCCAGAACGTAATCCGTTTCGCGCACGCTGTTGTCGTAAGCGTTCATAACCGATTCGCGGCTGCAGCTCTTAAGGTCTGCATCGGTGCATTCCGGTTCGAAGAGCTTTCTGGCCTTGTCGGAGCGAAGCGAATAGGCCGGACCGTGAGACCCCATCATGTGAAGGAAGAGTACAGTCGGACGGTCGGCGGGCAGTTTCCCAAGTTCGCCTTTCAATTCCGAGAGGAATACCCGGTCACCGCATTCGCCGTTGGGGCAGTCCTGCGGATTAGGCGTCGTCGCACGGGAGCTGACGCCCGTACAGGCACCTTTGCAGCCCGATTGATTGTCAATCCAGAGCACGTTGGCGCCGGCGCGGTTTAAGAGACTCGGGAGCTGCTCTTCGGAGAGGATTCGATCGCGGTTGTAGTCGCTGCGGCCAATGCGGCTCATCATGCAGGGCAGAGAAACGTCGGTGGACGTCCCGCAGGCTTCAACGCGAGGGATGCTGATAATCTGAAGCTCGGAGAGCTGCGGATTGGTTTCGCGACTGTAACCCGCGAGCTGCCAGGAGGCTGAGCGCGTGGTTTCTCCTACCATCACAACGAGCACCGCCGGACGAGACGGCTTGACGGCAAGCGACGGGGAAGGGTCGACGGCCACACGCGGGGCGTTGGTTTCAGGGCTCGAGTCGCCCACGATGGTGCGCATGCCCGAATAGACGACATTAACTGGAGCGATCATGTAGCGCAGTGACTTGTCGTTTCTCATCGCGCCGGCGAAAGCCTGGAAGTTGAGGCCGATGAGCGCAACGCCCACAGCAGCAAACCCAATGGAGGTAAAGAGCCGGCGAAGGAATACCAGCAGACTGCGCAGCAGCGTCGGACGAGCAGCCCAGGCGGATCTCTTTAGATTTGCGGCCAGCGTGACGAGCATCGGCGGCAGCCAGGCGGCCAGAAAGAGGAGAACGGAGCGGGTGCTCAGATAGGCTTGTGCTTCTGCCGGATCGGTGGCAAGAAAGTTGCGGACCATGTCCGGCGTCATCGCCGTGCCGTAAAGATATGCGGCAGCAAAAGCGGCGGCTCCGAGCGTATTCAAAATCAGCAGCAGAATGCGGAAGACCATCTTCGGCAGCAGTCCGCAGAGTTCAATGATTGCAGCGGAGACGAATGCAAAGGCGGCTGTCGTGCCCAAGCTTAGGATAAGCGAGTCGGTTGTGACGAGGTTGTTGTCAATCGCGAGCTTGGCGGTCATCGGACCATTGAAGACGATGGCCCACCAGAGACTCGTGAAAAGATAAAGCGTCACGCGGCCGGGCTGATCCTCAGTCGAACGGCGGCCGAAAGGCAGCAGCGCGCGAAGCTTGCGCACCAGTCCGGCGCGGTCAAAAGCGGCAATATAGATGCCCGCAGAAATCAGCCAGTCCAGCGCTAACGCCGCAAAAACATGCGACGGGAAGTGCGCTCCCACCACCACGCGGGCAAACCCTGCGCCGAAACCCGAAAGGAGTGCCAGCGCGAGCAACAGACGGGCAAGTCTGGGCCTGAAGTCGCGGAAGGCGAAGTAGAGCGGAAGCAGGCAGAAGCCGCTGCCGGCAGCGCCGCTTGGCCAGCAGCGTCCCGGTTTCGGCAGGAAGGGCAGACCGGGATCCACCACGGCGGCGCTGCCGCCGAATTCAGTGACGCTCCAGGGGCAGGAGACGCCGGTGGACTGCTTCAACCACCAGAGGAGTCCCACGCAGAGGAGCGCAGCGCCCACGGCATAGTAAAGACGCGAGAGGATGAGATTGCAGTGCGCCGCATCTTCGTGGTCGCCGAGAATGACTGCCGCGCGGCGGCACTGATGCAGATAGGTGAGAGCACCCAGCACGCACGCGAAAAGCACGCCGGAAATGACCTTCGGCATGAAGTGGAGCCAGAACTCAATACGGCCGTCTGCATGAAGCGGCCAGGCATTGTTCACATAGAACTGATGTTCAAAGGCGAGATCGAACCCGTGAGGCGGATTGGTCCACAGCCAAAAAAGCAGCCAGGCGGGTACGAGCAGCCAAAGGACGATGTTCCAGTCAGCCGTTTTGCGTGCATAGGGCAAACTGAAGTCGGATGCGGAACTGCTGCGGAACAGGTTGAAAATGGACGACATAATGATTCACAAACTGAGCGGTGACGCTCAGAGCTTTGCGAGTCCTGACCCTCTCGGGACTCTGACGGTGGTGATTTTTCCCAATGGCCGTCAAGGCGGTGTAAAGCGTCCGTCAAAAGCCCGTCAAAAAAGAGAATTCATGAGTGAAAACAAGATGATCGGTAAACAAAATTCACGCTGCGAATGCTAACGAAGACGTCGTCCCATAAAATGTGATGCTGTGATGCGTTGACGACATGGACAGTCCGTTTTGCGCATCTTTGGCAGACTTCAATGCAGCGAGGAACGAATGGCTAACCGCATCCTGGTCGTGGACGATAATTCAGATATTCGAGAAAACATATGCGAATACCTGAACTTACGCGGCCATCAAACGATCGGCGCTTCGGATGCTGCATCGGCCGCTCAATTGATTGCCGAAGAAGATATTGCGCTCATTGTTTTGGATATGGGGCTGCCCGGGGAAGACGGAATGAGCTTTTGCCGCCGGCTTCGTCTCGCGGGGTCTTCAATACTGATCCTGATGCTCACGGCGCGCGATGCCGTTGACGACCGCGTGGCGGGGCTGGAGTTCGGAGCGGACGATTACGTCATCAAACCTTTTTCACTGCTTGAGCTTAATGCCCGCGTGGAAGCTCTTCTGCGGCGTGCGGGACGAAGCGGCATGACTGCCGGTGCGTCAAAGAAACTGCAGGTGGGCCCCCTAGTGCTCGACCCGGATGCGCTCTCAGTTGAACGCGAGGGCAAATCGCTTCGTCTTAACCCAACTTGTTTCCGCATTCTCACGGTGCTGATGCGGGCGAGTCCCCGCGTTGTCAGCCGAGAGGAATTGGAAAGCAAAGTTTGGTCTGATGGTGCGCCGATCTCTGATAGTCTCAGAAGCAACCTCTATCTTCTTCGGCAGGCGCTCGACAAACCTTTCAATGTTCCAATGCTGAAAACGCACCCCGGTGCCGGCTGGTCTGTCTGTTCGCCCGATGGGGTGAAGGGATAACCTTCATGCTGCTGGCTGGAAAGGAGTGAGCGCCAGAGCATTTATCGTAAACAATTATATTCGGCCGCAAAGCACGGCGAGACCCAAGATGACGAATTTGAGCGGCAGGAGTCGTGAAAACCTGCAGTTGAGCGCTGCGCAGGAGGAGAGGGTTTCTCCCTCATCAGCCGCTCAGTCAGGCAGTTCCTATGAAGCGCAAGGGGGCTTATCCCAAGCATCGCCTCAGGCGCATGATCAGCAGCGAGAGCTCCATCGGAAGCCGCCGAGAGGTCTTTCACAGCGCATTATGCTTGCGCTTACGGTGCTCCTCACCGGTTTGGCTGCGCTTTATTCCGCAGCGATGGTAGGCGTCATCGGCTATACCGAAGAAGAGCTTATTTCGAGCTTTCTTGAGGACGACATGGATTATGTGGTTTCGCAGATCGAACGAGGCGATACCGCAATAGGGCTGCCGCACGCTGATGTGTATGGCGACGCGCCGGGATTGAAGCCTGTGCCGGCCCAGTTTCAGGACTGCCCGTTCGGGTTTACTGAAATTACCGAAGCGCCGGCTGTATTTGTATGGCGGCGTGCCTGGCAGGGCGGGAGCCTGATGATCGTGCGTGATCAGGAAGGGTTCGAAGAAAAGGAGCAGGAGCTCTTTATCTTGATGCTCGCTGTGCTGCTCGTGGTGTTCTTGGTCGGGGCTGCGGCCGGCAAACGTCTGGCGGTGCAGGTTATGCGGCCGGTGGAAAAACTCGCTGCTGCCGTTCGTGCGGCATCGTCACAAAATACTTGGAAGCCGCTTCCCAAAGAGCTGATCACCCGAGACGAAGTGGGGAATCTTGCTGCAGAGCTTTCGGCCTCAATGCATCGTCTGTTTAAAGCATTGAAGCGAGAAAAAGCTTTCACAGGCGACGTGAGTCACGAACTGCGCACGCCCTTGACCGTGATCGAGACGAACGTGGAGCTCCTCAAGCTCACCGAACTCACAGCTGCCCAGCAGCGGCAAGTGGACAAGATCGAACGGTCGTCCAAAATGATGCACGAGCTTGTAGAAGGGTTCCTCGCATTTGCTCGGCTCTCTGAAAACGCGGGCAGCGACCGAGTGAGCGACGTGCTTCAGGCTGTCGGCCGCTTATGGATCCCGGAGGCCGCAAAGGCTGGCCGCCAGCTTGTTTTTCGCCAAGAAGACTGCTGTCCGGGGAGCTTTTCGCCGCTTCTTCTGAGCACTGTGGTGTCGAACCTCGTCAAGAATGCGCTCGCCTACTCGCATGAAGGGGAGATCAAAGTGACTGAGACGAGTACGGGCATCGTCGTTGCCGATCATGGCGACCCTATTCCTCCAGCGGAGCAGAAGCGGATTTTCGAACCTTTTGTCCGGGGAAAGGCGAGTGCGGATATCGAACAGACGGGGTTTGGTCTGGGACTGTCCATCGTTTGGCGCATCTGTATGCGCATGGGGTGGCAGGTGAATCTTGCTTCGGGTCCCGATGGCAACGCCTTCACCGTAACGTTGGTGAGTTCGGCAGATGCTGCTGAGCCTGTCCGCCGCTCCGATGAGCTCGGGTGAGGCACCCAATCCGGCATACGTCCTGCATGTTTGAATCAATGTGTCGGCTGAGCCCTATTCGCCGCGGATAAGGGGCCGGCCGGCATCAAAGTGCAGGGGGCTTTCTCCATCCAAAAAACGCATAAAAAGGCATTGCTATTAAGCATTGGACATCACTGCTCTTGAAACAGAGAATGTATTCGCACGAACCCACCTGCGGTCTGTTCTTTTAACGGACCTCTCTCCTAAAGTGCAGCAGCACTGCAGGCGGCCGATGGTGCGCAGCGAAATATTGAAATAAGTTGGCATTTTAATTAAGCAATGCTTATTCAATTATTCGCTGACAAGAAAAAACTCTGATTTGCAAGGAGGCCGCGATGAGCCTTTGCGGTATTTCGCGTCGGCGTTTAATCGCCGGAACAGCTGCGGCTGCAGCGCTCTCGCAGGTGAGCGCGGAATCTTTATCGATCGCTTCGGCCGGCCGAGAAGCAGTTGTATATCAAACGACATCATTGACGGCCGAAGGGTTAGTTGCTGCTCTGCGATCCGTGCAGAGCACGTTTAAAGGCCGCATCGCGGTGAAGCTTCATACGGGCGAACCGCACGGTCCCAACATTTTGCCGCGCGAATGGGTGAAAGCTCTCATAAATGAGCTGCCGGACGCCGTGATCGTTGAAACGAATACGCTTTACGGCGGGCCGCGGGCTGCAGCGTCCCGACATCGTGAAACGCTCGTTACGAACGGCTGGACCTTCGCGTCCGTTGACATCTTGGATGAAGACGGCGGAACGCCATGGCCGATTGCGGGCGGCAGTCGGCTCAAGTCCGTGACGGTGGGATCTCATTTGGATCGCTATGACTCGATGCTGGTGCTCACCCATTTCAAAGGGCATGGCATGGCGGGCTTCGGCGGATCGCTCAAAAATGTCGCTATCGGCTGCGCTTCCGGACGCGAGGGAAAGGCTGAGATTCATCAGGGCTGGGAACGCGGCCCGGCATTTCTCGAACGCATGGCTGATGCCGGGAAGGCAGTGACGGATCACTTTCAGGGCCGCATTGCCTATATCAACGTGCTGCGCCGCATGTCGGTGGACTGCGACTGTACAGGCACATCGGCTGCCGAGCCCGAAGCTCGCGATCTCGGCATTCTGGCTTCGACTGACATTCTGGCCGTCGATCAGGCCTCCATTGATTGGGTTGGAACGCTTCCGCCGGCAGAACGCCGCCCGCTCGAGGAGCGCATCGCTTCACGAAGCGGCCTTACGCAGCTCGATGCCATGGAAAGGCTTGCCATGGGCGTGAGGCGATACCGCATTGAATCGCTTGGATAACAAACCTCTTTTGGGAGACATAATCATGAATGCTCAGCAATTATCACGCCGTCACGTGATGCAGCTCGCTGCCGGTGCATTGGCCAGTGTCGGGTTGGTTCGGGGAAGCCTGGCTGCCTCAGGTTCCGATACCCGTGCGAAAGCGATCATTATTTATTTTTCAAGGACCGGCACAACCAAAGGGCTCGCCGAAGCTGCTGCCGCAGCAACCGGTGCAGATCTCCTCGAGCTCACGCTGAAGGAGCCTTATGCGGATGATTATTCGGCCATGACGGGCATCGCCCGCAGCGAACGCGCAAACAATGCCAGGCGAGAAATAGCCGCCGCGATTCCCGATCTTTCGGGCTATGACGTCGTTGTGATCGGCAGTCCCTATTGGTGGGGAGGCTTGTCCATTCCGATGCGTACGTTCCTCATGGACCATCCGCTTGCGGGCAAACGTGTGCTGCCGTTCTGTGTTTCGGCAAGTTCGTCGCCCTCCGGTGCATGGGCCGATGTGCGCACTTTTTGTCCGAATGCTCAGATTGCCGAAGGCTTTCACACGACGGAAAGCCGTGCAGCCTCGAGCCGAGATGATTTGGCCGCTTGGCTTAAGCGCAGCGGGCTTTGACGAAAAAACGGATGGAATGTTTTTTTGCTGCGGGAGATGCTGAAATGGGCGCAGGGCATAAAGAGAAGATCACAACGGCCAGTGATGTGATGAGCGGCTTGAGGCTTTCGCTTTCACGCCGGCGCACGATTGAACTTGGGCTGGCGGTCGGGATGGCTTTCTCTGCGCCCGGCGTACGGGCAGCAGAGGAACCTCCAGAAGTATTTTTCTCGCCCGAAGTTTCGGCCGATGCACTGATTCTTATTTATGAGAAGCTTTCGGGTGATTTGTCCGGTCGCGTCGGCATCAAGATTCACGGCGGCGAAGCGGCCGTGAATCTCCCGCTCTTTCGTGCGCTTCAGGCCCATATTCCGGAAAGCCGTTTCGTTGAGACCAATTGGGCGAGCGATTTTGGCGGCAGCCGCCGGCATACGGCAGCGCATATTGCCGAAATTCGCAGCCAGGGCGTCGACTTTGCGCCGGTGGACGTGCTCGACAGAGCGGAGCGCCCCGAGGATTATGTGAAGCTTCCGATTCCTGGCGGCGCAAACTTGAAAGAGATTGAAGTGTGCCGTGCGATGCTCGAAGACTATGGCGGCATCGTTGTTCTCACCAATTTCAAGATTCCCAGCTTTGCGGGCTATACCGGCGCAGTGAAAAACATCGGCATCGGTTTGGCGTCGCCCGACGGCAAGGCGGCCGTGCATGAGCCGGGCTACCAGCGCTCAGAAGCATTCTTCACGAACCTTGCGGATGCCGTTAAAGGGATAAAAGCGCGTATGGGCCGCAAGATGATAGCCATCTCAATTCTCTCCAATATTCATGCCGAACCCTTTGGCGGCGCAGCGCCGAAAACCGGAAACCTAGGGATTATTGGATCGTTGGATCCCGTGGCAGCCGATCAGGCGGCTTGCGATTTGATTTGGCAGCTGCCCAGCCATACCGCTCAAAGACAGTCCATTGACCAAAAAATAGATTCGGGTTGGCTGCAGCTCGAAAAGCTGGCGGCGGTAGGCGCTGGAAGCCGCATCTATCATCGAACGGTTGTATGACAAAATTTTGCCAAAGGAAAAAAGTAGCAATTGGCAACAATTACTGAATACATACGGGAGAAACGGATTAATAAGTGTTATTCGTTGGATGCACTGTATTCGTGACGTATCTATCGGGTTAATTCTTATGTAAATCTTAAATGGGCAGCGATATAACCCTCGGCAACAGCAGGCGGGAATCACAATCCTGTCTGCCGGTTTCGAAGTGCGCTCGTGCTTCGAACAAAACGTTTGATGTTTTCGGCATGAAGACCAATCGTTTTCAAACGGAATGCCGGTGAACATCAATAAAAAAAGGAGAGAGTTATGACTGCCAATATTTCTCGTCGCCGCCTGATTGAGAGCTCAATTGTCGGTACGGCTGCGCTCGCCGGTGCAACGTCCGCTTTTGCGTCCAAACCCGTGGCGAAATGGGATGAAACGGTAGACATCATCGTCGTCGGTTCAGGTTTTGCCGGCCTGGCCGCAGCGATTGAAGCCAAGAACGCTGGTGCGAACGTTATTGTTCTCGAAAAAATGGCCGTCTTTGGCGGCAACTCTGCCATTAACGGCGGCATTCTGACGGCTACGGGCTGTCCGCAGCAAAAGCTTCACGGCATCAAGGACTCCGTCGACCTGCTCGAAAAAGATATTCTGGCGGCCGGCAATTACATGAACTATGTCGATAAGGTTCGCTTCATGGCGGAGCGCGCCTTGTCGAACTATGAATGGACGGTCAATTATCTCGGCGTGGAATATCTGCCCGATGCCATCGGTCAGGAAGGCGGCCACAGCGTCCCGCGTTATGTCACAACGAAGAACGGTTCGGGTTCGGGCATCGTCTCCAAGGAAATCGACAAGTGCAAGGAACTCGGTATTCCGCTGCGCAACCGCGTGTTTGTTGAACGAATCATCCGCGGCGAAGACGGCCGTGTTGAGGGTCTTGAGGTGCGTGAAGGCTATCGCTTCCCGCGTGAAGACTCCGGCAAGACCAAGTTCATTCGTGCCAAGAAGGGCGTTGTGCTTTGCTACGGCGGCTTCTCGGCCGACGTTACGTACCGTATGTATCAGGATCCCAAGCTTAACGAAACGCTTGATACGACGAACCAGCCGGGCGCAACGTCTGAGCTCTGGCGTGAAACCTCAGCCATCGGCGCTCTTCAGGTACAAAACGACTGGATTCAGTGCGGCCCCTGGGGCTGCCCGCGTGAAAAGGGCATGGGCATTGGCTGGATGTTCAATCAAACGGCTGCCGCTGAGTATGGTCTTTGGGTGAATTCTGACGGCGCACGCTTCGTCAATGAGCTCGCCAACCGCAAGGTTCGCGCCGATGCGATCATGGTTGAACAAGCTAATGGCCGCAAGTGCTTCGCTATCTGCAATGAACCCAATGTCGGGCCGCTGAAGAAACAGCGTCCGGGTCTGCTCGACCGCATGCTTGAACGTAAGATCGTTGAGAAGTATGACACGCTCGAAGATCTCGCTAAGGCTGCCGGCATCAAGCCCGATGCGCTTAAGGCTCAGGTCGAGAAGTTCAATGAGGTCGTGAAGGCCAAGGCTGATCCGGTGTGGAACCGCTACATCAATAACGATCAGGTACCGTTGGTTGACGGCCCCTGGTACGTCTGCGAACTGCAGCCGAAGGTTCACCACTGCATGGGCGGCCTTGTCACCGACAAGGAATGCCGCGTGCTCGATGTCCGCACGTATAAGCCGATTCCGGGGCTTTATGCCGCCGGTGAAGCGACGGGCGGCGTGCACGGCGCAGTGCGTCTGGGCTCGGTTGCTATTCTCGACTGCTTGGTCTACGGCCGCATAGCAGGTCAGACGGCTGCCAAGGCCTAAACCTTAAAAATCGGGATTTCGGGTGCGCTGGCACCTGAAGTTCCGCAGAGCCTTAAAAGCCCGGTTTTTCTTTTCGGAGAGGAACCGGGCTTTCTCTTTTCCCGTTCAGGCGTTGGGCTTGGTCGAAGGGTGACTCAGTCAGACGGACGGATTGTCGCGCAGCATTCGCCATTTGCCCGGCAGCCGAGCCATCCATGGGAATTTTGCTTCATGTTTTTGCTGAAATGCTCTGATCTCCTCTTGGTCCTTCAGGGTGGCATCGATCATATCGAGCCCATCGAGCAGCATTGCACGGTGGCGCGGAGCAATGGAAAAAGACCAGTGCTCGGCGATGTTTCCGGTGAGTGAGATCGTGCAGTCCTCTAGGTTAATGGTCAGAGACTGAGGTTTTTTTGTTGAGAGTGCATCCAGAATCGCCTTCGAATCCGAGAGGCTTACTCGTGCGGCCAGGAGTCCGTTGTTAAAGCAGTTGGAATAAAAAATTTCACCAAAAGAGGGCGCAATCACCGCCCGAATGCCGAATTGAAGGAGGCCCCAAACAGCATGCTCTCGGCTGGATCCGCAGCCGAAGTTGGGGCCGGCAGCGATGATCTGAATATGTTCAAATCCCGGTCTGTTGAAAACACTGTCGGGCTTAGGCGTTCCGTCCGAAGCGCAGCGCATGTTGAAGAGCAGACCGCGTGCAAGCCCGGATTTGTCAATGCTGCGCAGAAATTGTTTCGGCATGAGCTGATCCGTATCGAGGTTGTCGATGGGAAGCGGAACGGCAATGCCGGAAAGCTGAGTAAACGGTTCCATAAAGACTTCCTTCACGCGTTAAAGCCGCGTCATCGTGCGAGGATCAGTGATAACGCCCGCAACGGCCGATGCCGCGGCAGTTGTCGGACTGACGAGATGCGTTCTTGCGCCGCGGCCCTGACGGCCTTCAAAGTTTCGGTTGGTGGTCGAGGCGCACCGAACGCCGTCTGCGAGCATGTCGCCGTTCATGGCAAGGCAGAGCGAGCATCCGCTTTTGCGCCATTGGAAACCCGCTTCCTTAAAGATTTTGTCCAGACCTTCCATTTCCGCCTGACGGCGTACTGCCATGGATCCGGGCATCACCTGTGCACAAACCGACGGGTGGACTTTCCGGCCTTTGAGGATGGCGGCTGCGGCGCGGAGATCAGAAATTCGGCCGTTGGTGCAGCTTCCGATGAAAACATGCTGAATCGGAACCCCGGCCATCCTGCGGCCAGCCGAGAGGCCTTGATAAGCTAGTCCGCGCAGCGCCGCAGAACGCTCAATTTCATCGGTGAAAGCGTTTGGATCCGGAATGACTTCGTCAATGGCGACGGACTGCTCCGGACTCGTTCCCCAAGTCACCATTGGCGCTGTATCGTCCGCATTCAATTCAATTTCTGTGTCAAATGAGGCGCCTGGGTCCGAGCGCAGCTCTTTCGCATAGGCAGCCATGGCGCTGAAGTCTTCATCACTTAACCCGGCCGCGTGTTTTTTCACCCATTCCAACGCCTTGTCATCGGGCGCGATCAATGCGCCTCGGGCTCCAGCCTCAACCGTCAGATTACAGAGCGTCATGCGGCCTTCAATAGTGAGGGCATCGACAGCCGAACCGCAGTATTCAACCACTTTGCCCAGCGCACCGCGCGCGGAAATGCGCCGCAGTACGGCCAGCGCGAGGTCCTTGGGCTCCGTGCCGGCGGGCAGTTGGCCGGCAATAGAGATCCGCATGGTGCCGGCCATCCGGTAGACAAGCGTCTGAGTCGCGAGAAGATGCTCTATTTCAGACGTTCCGATGCCGAACCCCAAAGCGCCGAGCGCTCCGTGGGTGGTGGTGTGGCTGTCGCCGCAAATGACCACCATGCCCGGGCGCACTAGGCCTTGTTCATCCATCACAACATGTTCGACGCCCTGATTCGGGTCGTTTGGACCGTAGAACGCACGGATGGCGAATTTGCGGCAGTTGGCTTCAAGCGTTTGCGCCTGCACAAAACTGTCGAGATCCGTGATTCGCCTGGGCGACTCATCGGTGCTGGGAATGATGTGGTCGACGACGCATAGATGAGCGTCGGGCACCGTCGCAGGCAGTTTTCGGGATGAGAGCCCTGCAAAGGCCTGCGGCGAGGTGTATTCGTTGGCAAAATGCACGTCGCAGTAAAGAAGCACCGTTTGGGCGTCAATACGCTTTATGGTGTGTTCGTCAACGATCTTCTGGTACAAAGTGCGGGACATAACTGAAGCCTGAAATCTTTGATTGAGAAGGGGAGCCGAGCGTTACCCATTCACCGTGCGGCAGCCCTGAGAGGCATGCCCCAGGGCTCTAATTGGGATAGGCGTGCGCTTTAGTCCCATCCGCGGACGTGGTCCAAAACCTCCGCGACACGGCCGTTCTCGATCAGCACGAGCGAGCCGTAGGGGGCGGCCGTGGGGCAGGCGTGGTTGGGCAGAATGCGAAGACGTCTGCCGATCGGGAAGTCCTCCTGCGTGAGGGGGGAATTCTCCGGAAGGGTGAGAATGCCGTGCTCCTGATTGGTGCCCGTCAGGACAATCGTGCCGTCGGCGAGGGGCTTGCCGTCAAGGCCGCAGACCAGGCCGTAGCCGTAGTCGTGTGCCTGACGAGCCGTGCCGCGGTCGCGGGAAAGCGCGAGGAAGCCGCAGTCCAAAATGACGCGGCGCTTATCGACCTGACGGCCGATGACGGTAGCTAGGACGGATCCGGCGATGTCGTCAACGGTGCATGCGCCGACATTGGACATGAAGAGGTCAAAAAGCGCACATACGCCGGCACGCATTTCCGTGACGCCCGTTTCGTCTTTGGCAAACATCAGGGTCGGTGTGGAACCCGCAGAGACAATTTTGACGGTATGGCCGGCAGCGCGCAGTCTTTCTGCAGCCAGAACGATCCCGGCGCGTTCGGCTTCCGCGGCAGCTTCGATTTCCGCAGTTGTCTTGCATTCGTAGCTGTCTCCGGCATGGGTGAGGACGCCCACGAGTTCTGCTCCGTCAGCGAGCGCCGCCGCAGCCGGCAAAAGCTCTGCACCGTCAGGACGAATACCGGAGCGGTGACCATCGACATCGATCTCCAAGAGCACGGGAATCGTCGTTTTTTCCCTGCTGCAGAATGCCGAAACGGCGCGCGCGGCTTCTGCACTGTCGAGAATGATCTTAATGTCGGCGCCGAGACTGCGCAGACGGCTGACCTCGGCGAGCTTTTGCGGCGCAATGCCAACAGCATAGATGAGGTCGGTCACGCCCCTCGCGCCGAAATAACGGGCTTCGGCCAGCGTGGATACCGTGGCCGGACCTTGCGGCGTCGTCATTTGGCGCAGCGCAATGCCGATCGATTTATGCGTCTTCAGATGAGGGCGGAAGGCCACGCCGAGCTTTGCCGCTCGGTCCTGCGCGCGTCGAAGGTTCTTTTCGAGCTTCTGGCTGTCGATCACAAAGAGCGGCGTCGGAAGGCGCGGATCATCGAGCGCACAATCCTTGAGACTGGCGAGTGCCGGAGCGGCAAAACGGGAATCAACAGACATTGCGGTTTCCTTTGGGGCTTGAGGAGAAAAGGGTATATAAAAAATTCTATACCATTGGCGAGGCAAACGGTCTGACAGACGATTTTTCTAATCGTTATGGGTGTATTTCTATAACTTTCAAAGCATATTGCATATAAAAAAATCTATGTTAAGATGCCTGTATCTGAGTTTTCCTGCTGTATGCCTAAGACGCTGGACAGCCATTTCTCAATAATGAGCACGAATCGAGCCCTTCAGCCGCCGCTTCCTGCGGCACTTCGTCCCTATGAAGATGTGATGAAACTCCTTGCGGCTTTCAGTGGGCCGAACTGTGAAGTCGTGCTTCATGATCTTTCGGATCCAGTGCACTCCGTCGTGCGTGTGGAAAACGGGGAAGTGACGGGGCGTGCTGTCGGTCAGGGACTGCGTCACTTAGTGCCTAACCTCTTGCGAATGCCCAGAACCGATGACGGCGGACTTAGTTCCGAGAGCCCGAATCTCCTGCCGGTTTATTGGCTCAGAAGCCGCGGGCGTCTGATTCGTGCACTGTCGCTCCTGATTCGAGATGATGCGGGCGAGGTGGTCGGCGTTCTCTGCATCAATCAGGATGTCACCAATGTGTCTGCTGCCGCGGGGCAGCTTCAGGCGCTTTTAGCGCTTCTGCCGCCCGGCGAGGCTTCCATCCTTCCGGAAGCATCGGCATCTGCAGACGCTCTCGCGTCCGAACACGCTGCGGCGCAATTGGCGTCTGCAGTCTCGAGAAACACAGAGGCCAAAGATCTTCAAAAAGATTCAGATATCGAACTGGAAGGCAGCGTACTCAAAACGGTTTACGCCATGATCGACCGCATGACGGAACGTGTTCGGGCCGGAAGGTCGTCGTCGGCCGTTCTGACCCGCGAAGAACGGCTTCCTCTCGTTCGTTTCATGGATACGCGCGGCGTGTTTCTTGTTAAGGGCGCGCTCGACTATGCCGCAGAGCGTTTAGGGGTCTCAAAGGTGACGCTCTACAGCGATTTGGATCTCCTCAGGCGCGAATCGGAATCAGCCGGCTCTTTGGCCTCAGGACGGCAGAAAAAGTGAAGAACACGCCAAAACTGTAAACAATCCTTCACCGCCGGAAACGGCTGGGAGCAAACAATATGAAATTCATCGATCCCGGATTCAAGGGGAACAACCCCGGCCATTACAGCACGGCAGTGGTTTCAAACGGCATGCTTTACGTTTCCGGGCTGCTCTCTATGGACCCGGATACGCGCGAGGTCTGCACGGGCGACATTCAGGCGCATGCTGCGCAGGCGCTCCAAAATCTCGACCGAGTGCTTAAAGCCGCGGGTGTCGAGCGCAGTCAAGTGGTTTTCTGCCGCGTCTATACCCCGTCCAACGAATACTGGGGACCCATCAACGCTGTATACGCCCAGTTTTTTGGCGAACACAAACCCGGCCGGGTTGTCGTTTCGACTACTCCGCTTCACTTCGGCTGCCTCGTTGAAATCGAATGCATCGCCGAACTCGAAGCCCATGACTGATTCCAACTGATTCAAAGGGGAAGAAGAACTATGTTCAGCTATGTCTGCACCGCCTGCGGCAAAAAAACACCTGCCGATACGCTTGCGCCCGTCTGCGGCTGCGGCGGGCTCTTCGAACTTGATTTCAAGAGTCCGAAGTGGGATGACGCCAAGATTGATCAGAAGTGCTGGAGTATTTTCCGCTACCGCGACTTTATGGCCGTTGACGGTGATGCTTGGCAGAGCGTCTCACTGGGTGAAGGCATGACGCCCTTGGTGGAACTCGAACCGGGTCTCTACGTCAAGGTCGATTACGCCATGCCGACGCTCTCCTTTAAGGATCGCGGCGCGGCTACGCTGGTTGCACATATGAAGGCGATCGGGGTGAAGTCTTGTGTGCAAGACTCGAGCGGCAATGCCGGCAACGCCGTAGCAGCCTACTGCGCCAGAGCAGGCATTCAGTGCGAAATCTATGTTCCGGAAGGAACGAGCCCCAAGAAGATCACCATGATTGAGGCGCACGGCGCCAAAGTGCATGTCATTCCCGGGTCGCGCGACCACTGTGCCGATGTTTGCCGCGCTCGAGTGCGTGAAGAGGGCATCTACTACGCCAACCATGTGGTGAATCCCTTCTTTTATGAAGGCATGAAAGCCTATATCTATGAGGTGTATGAAGAGCTCGGCCGTATCCCGGAACATGTTGTTCTGCCCGTCGGCAACGGCACGCTCTTTATCGGTGCGGTGAAAGCGCTCGAACATCTTCTGGAATCCGGTGCGATTGACCATTTCCCGAAGATTGTGGCGCTTCAGAGCGAATACTGCGATCCGCTCCTTAAAGCGCGCGAATTGGGGCTGGACGCACCGGTCTCCATAGACGTGAAGCCGACGATTGCCGAAGGCATCGCGATCGGCAAGCCGCTTCGCGGCAGCGAGCTGCTTGAAATGATGAAAAAGCACGACATTACCGTTGTAGCAGCTCCCGAGGACAAGATTCTTGCTGCCCGCGCCAAGATTGCACGGGCCGGGCTCTATATCGAGCACACGACCGCCGCCAACTTTGCCGCTTGGGATCATTACTGCGAACTTTACGGACCGAGCACTGACGTGCTGATTACGCTCTGCGGCGCAGGGATTAAATCAGACCACTAATGGAGCCGGGCCCGAAAGCCAAGATCTGCAGATCGACCCCGCAGCTGATCTGCAGATAACCAAAAAAAGCAAACCGCCACCACCACTGGAGACCTACCGCTATGCTCGGAATCCTCATTACCCTTCTTGTGATCGCAGGGGTTGCGTACTGCGTCCTCAAGAATTATTACCCGCCGATTATCCTGCTGCTTGCTGGTTTCGTGATGCTTATCTGCGCAGCCCTGAACGGAACCATGCCGGTGGCCGACGCAAAGTCGACGCACTTCTTTGGATTTGATCTGGCTGAAGCCTTCACAAACCTGATGAAGGGACGCCTGCCGGGCCTTGGCCTCAACATCATGCTGATTGCAGGCTTCTCGGTTTATATGGACCGCATTGGCGCTTCCAAAGCGCTCGTTAAGCTTTGTGTGAAGCCGCTGAGCGCCATCCGCTCGCCTTATGTGCTCCTTGCCGTCACCTATGTGGTCGGTCAGTTCATGGCGCTCTTTATCAATTCCGCAGTGGGTCTGGGCCTGCTGCTGATGGCTTCCATTTATCCGCTCCTCATCGCGCTCGGCGTTTCGCGAGCCTCTGCTGCGGCAGTGATCGGCTCAACATGCTGTCTGGATCTCGGACCTTCATCCTCGAATGCAATGCGTGCTGCCGACCTGCTCGGAACGGACGTGGTCACCTATTTCGTACAGAGCCAGATTCCGGTAGCGCTTTGCGTGATTGCCACGGTTGCTGTCGGTCACTTCTTCATCCAGCGCTGGTTTGACCGCAAGGCTCAGCATGCCGGAGAAGCCGAGTCTGCCGAAGCGCCGGCCGAATCGACTGATGAACGTCTCAAAAAGGCTTTTGAGGGTGCTGGTCCCGTGCACTATGCACTTTTGCCGGTGCTGCCGCTCGTTTTGCTGATCGTCTTTTCGCCGATGGTTTATGACGGCATCAAACTCTCGCTGCAGACGGGTCTCATCGTCTCGATCATCATCGCTTTTGTGGTTGACTTCATTACCCGCCGCTCTTTCCGCGAATCCACGAAAAACACCCAAGCCGTCTTTGAAGGCATGGGCAAAGTTTTCACTTCGACCGTCGGTCTCATTTGCTGCGCGGAACTCTTTGCGCTCGGCATGAATAAACTCGGCGGCATCAGCACGCTGATTTCCATGGCAGCCTCCATGGAGTCCGCCGGCGTGTGGGTGATGCTGCTCATCATGCTGACAATCATGGTCGTTGCTACCGTGGTGACTGGCTCGGGCAACGCGGCCTTTTTCGCGTTCTCGCCACTTCTGCCTGAGGCTGCCGCGAGCGTAGGCATCAACGCCGCGATTCTCGCCGTCCCGGTGCAGCTCTCTGCCGGTATCGCCCGTACGATGTGCCCGATTGCCGGCGTCATCATCGCGGTTTCCGGCATTGCCGGTCTTTCTCCCTTTGAACTTGTCCGCCGTACAGCGCCGGTGATGATCCTCGCGCTCATCATGAATGTCGCAGCTTCGGCCATCTTCCTCTAATTTCCTGACCCCGCTTTGGAGAAGAAATAATGACAGCACTCCTTATTAAAAATGCGCGCGTCTTCGCGCCGCAGGATCTCGGCAAAAACGATGTTCTGATGGTCAATGACCGCATCGTTGCCGTCGGACAAAATCTCGCGCCACAGCTGCCGGATCTGGAGATCCTGGATGCCAGCGGCAAGATTCTCACGCCGGGCTTTTTTGATCAGCACATTCACGTCACGGGCGGCGGCGGCGAGGGCGGACCGTCAACACGTACGCCGGAACTCGTGCTTTCGGAATTGATCAGCTGCGGCACAACGTCCGTCGTGGGCGTTTCGGGTACGGACTATACGACGCGCTCCATTCCGAATCTTCTGGCGAAGGTTCGGGCGCTGCAGACCGAAGGCGTATCGGCTTGGATGTATACCTCCAACTACAAGTATCCGGCAACGACGCTCACGGACTCTATTGCCAATGACTTGTTCTTTGTGCCCGAAGTTATCGGCGTGAAAATTGCGCTCGGCGACCACCGCTCATCATTCCCGACGGCGCAGCAGGTTCTTGCTGTGCTCGCTGAGGTTCGTGTCGGCGCAATGATTGCCGGCAAGACCGGTTTCCTGCATATTCACACGGGCAATATTCCGGGTGCCTTCGAAATGTATGACGAGATCCTGGCCAAGGGGTTCCCGATCAAGCATATTCGTCCGACCCATTGCGGCCGTATCCGCCACGTTTTTGATTCTGCTGTTGAGTTCTGCAAGAAGGGCGGCTGGATTGACATCACAACCGGCGCATCCTGCTGCTTCGATCATCCCGCTCAGGCCGTTATCGAAGCGATCGGCATGGGGGTTGATCCGACGCACATAACGCTTTCGACCGACGGCCACGGCTCTGTTCCGCGTTTCAATGAAAAGGGCGAAATGGTCGGACTCGGCGTGGGCGGCGTTGACGGCAACCTCAAAGAAACGATTCGTTTGATCAGCGACTGCAAAATGCCGATCGAACAGGCACTGCTCTTCACAACGAAGAATGTGGGCGACGCGCTCGGCTTCAAGGATCAGGGACGCGTCGAAGTCGGCGCCTGTGCCAATGCCTGTCTTTTCACCGAAGATTTCAACCTCACTCACGTCGTCGCCCGCGGACGCGTGATGATGCGTGACGGCGAGGTTGTCGTTAAAGGGACGTTCGAAATTTAATGAACGGCATTTTGTGAGCGTACGCTCAAGCCTCTCATGAAAATCGGCAGGTTAACTTCACGGTTAATCTGCCGATTTCATTAAGAAAACAGCCCAAGTGTTTTCATTAAGCACTGGCTCAATCAGAGCTTGCCGCCTTCAACCACGAGATCATCGGGATTGGACGTTTTGCCGTAGACCGGGGCGAGCGTGGCTGCATAGTCCTGGTGGAAGAAGTTTTCCTTCCCAAGATTGACGATTTCCTGATTGATCCAGTCGAGAAGACCCTTATTGCCTTTCTGGACGGCCGGAGCGATGGTGTCAAGATCACCCAAGGAAGGAATGCCGACCTTGAAGCCCTTATGTACCAAGGCCCAGGCGAGGACTTCAGTGTTGTCGGTGGAGAAGGCGTCGCCGCGGCCGTCAAGCAGAGCATTGTAGGCGTCGGTGTACTGGTCGTACTTCTGCAGCTTTACCTTCGGATGATTCTTTTCAAAATAGGGTTCTGCGGTCGTGCCTTTGGCGATGATGAGCGTCTTGCCGTCAAGCTGCTTCACGTCGGTAATAACGGCGGACTCAGGCGAAACGACGCCAAGCGCAACCTTCATGTAAGGCAGTGCAAAGTCAACTTTTTCTGCACGGTCTTTCGTTACGGTGAAGTTGGCAAGAATAATGTCCACTTTGTCAGTGACCAGGAATTCAACACGGCTTGCCGGGTCGACGGAGATGTATTTCACTTTAACGCCGAGGTCCTTGGCGAGACGGTCGCCGAAGTAGACGTCATAGCCCGCGTATTTCCCCTGGGAGTCAACGTAGCCGAACGGAGCCTTGTCGGAAAAGACGCCGATGACGACTTCGCCGCTCTGCTTGATCACGTCAAGCGGACGGGCTTCGACGGCAGCAGCGGCGGCTGAGAGCGCCGCTGCGGCAACCGCGACGGCGGCAATCTTCTTCGTGAAGTTTTGGATGATGGACATGGAATTTCCTCCAGAAATACACCGGCACTTTATGAGGTCAAGAGAAGTGCAGGGCGCCGGCGGTCCATGCCTTCCTCGGATGTTTTGATGCAGCTGCTTCGTCTCAGCTGCGTCGTCAGGTTGTTGGATTCATTTGGGCGACGAGGTTTCGTCCGATCGCTTATGACGTGTGTAGGTAAAGGTTTTGAGAAATTCCGCGGCGCGCTTCGTCTTTGGCGTCGTGAAAAACGCTTCCGGCGAATTCTCTTCAACGACATGGCCGTTTTCGAGAAAGACAATGCGGTCGGCGACGGCCCGCGCAAATTCCATTTCGTGCGTGACGATCACCATTGAGAGACCGCTGTCGGCCAGCTCCACAATGACGTCGAGCACCTCACGGACCATTTCCGGGTCAAGAGAGGCGGTCACTTCGTCAAAAAGCATCACGCTCGGGTTCATGGAGAGCGCGCGGACAATGGCCGCGCGTTGTTTTTGTCCGCCTGAAAGCTGCCGCGGATAAAAATCGCGTTTGTCCCAGAGCTTCACGCGCTCCAAAAGGGTTTCAGCCTGAGCGAGCGCGTCTTCACGGGAACGCTTGGCAACATGCAGGGGAGCGAGCAAGATGTTTTCGAGCACCGTAAGGTGAGGGAAAAGGTCATAGCTTTGAAAAACCATGCCGATGCCGCTGCGCAGCGTGCTGCCGAATTCGAGCGGCTTTCCTTTGAGCAAGATGTTGCCGCCTTGGATGGGCTCGAGACCGATCAGGCAGCGCAGAAACGTGGATTTGCCGCAGCCCGACGGCCCGAGAATCACCGCGACTTCTTTGTCGTGAAGCGTGAAGTCGATGCCGTTGAGAATCACAGCGTCGCCGAACTTCTTTACGAGACCGCGCGTTTCCAAAACAATGTCATTGGCCATTTTTATGCTTTCCATTTCTTTTCAAGGGCCTTGGCGGCAAGTGATACCGGCCAGCATGCAAGGAAGTAAAGAAGAAACACTGCGCCGTACACCCAAAGCGCTGCAGTCGGATACTCAAAGCGGTTGGCATCAATGATCTGCTGCCCTGTCTTCAAAACTTCAACAATGCCGATGAGCACGACAAGACTAGTCGTCTTGATCATGCGGGTAATAAGGTTGATCGAAGGCGGAATCAATTGACGAACAGCCTGCGGGAGCACCACCAGGTGCATTGTCTGGAGTTTTGAGAGGCCGAGAACCTGGGCACTTTCATACTGCGTCTTCGGAATGCTGATGAGTGCACCGCGAACTAGATCACCCATTTCTCCAGTACCCCAAAAGGTAAAAACAATAATTGCGCTCCAATACGCAGAGAGATTCCATCCAAAGGCTCGAGTGAATCCGAAATAAACTACGAAGAGCAGAACCAGCTGAGGCATGATTCGCACGATTTCAAGGTAAATCCGAGAGACGATCCTTGCAATGGGATTCTTTAGCGTCATGAAGATACCGAGAAGAATTCCAAGCGGAATGGAAAGGCCTGCAGATAAGAGACTGATATGCAGTGTTGTCCACAGCCCTTTAAGCAGAAGGAGTGAGTTGATGCCTTGAAAGAAGACATTAATTCCCGAATCCTGCATAACGCACCTTCTTTTCAAGCCAATAGCCTAAGAGTGAAATCGGGAGCAGCAGTACCACATAAGCCGAAACGAGAAGAATGAGTGATTCGTCGGTTTTGTAGGAATTGCCGATAAGATCCTTCGTGACGTACATCAGATCCGGAAGCGCAATGGCGCTGACAACTGAAATTTCCTTAATGAGAAAGATGATATTGGCGACCAACGGCGGAACCGATACCGCAAACGCCTGCGGCAGCACGACGAGCATCATCGTCTGGAAGGGCGTAAGGCCGAGTACGCGTGCCGATTCTGTCTGCACCGTTGAGACGGACTCAAGGCCCGCGCGAAGCGCCTCTGCCATATAGCTGCCGCCAAGGAATGCGAGCCCAATGATGGCGCACCATTCACCGGAAATCCGAATGCCGACTTTGGGGAGACCAAAATACAGAAAGAAAAGCTGCACGAGAAGCGGGGTGTTTCTCGAGAATTCCGTATAAATGACCGCTGCCGTATTGAGGATTGGAATCCGCCAATAACGGGCGACAGCTGTGACCATTCCAACGGCAAGTGCAAGGAGTATTCCAATCGCACCTACACGGAGTGTCAGCAGCGCTCCTTCGTAATAGAGGGGAAGAACTTTCCCCATAAAAGCCAAATCAAGCAATTAACTCAGCACGGCGGCTTGGGCGAACTTTTAAGCGTCTCAATTGAGAGGCAACAAAAAAGGACCGCGAGCCAGCCGGTCCTTTTGTAAGTTGATGCGTATGTTCAGTCTGTCTGAAGCCGAATCAAATTCTTTGAACCGGATGGTAAAAGTCACTACAACAGCACATACTGCACAGCTCTTTCATTTCGGTTCTCCTTTGATGGTCAAACATTGGTTTATGCGCTCAATGCACACTGCATACTTTGCCCTTGTGAGCGATCGACGTCAACGGATGAGGGAGTAATACATGACTAAACAAGTAAGGAATAGGGGGTTCATCTTAGGGAGGGCCTGCGGAGCAACGAGCATGCTGCCGAATGCCCTCCCGCAGAACGCTTTGCCCCGTTCGATCTTGTACTGACGTTTTGGCCGAACGGCGGGTTGGTTTACTCGCCTTTCGATGCGCCGCAGAGAACGACGCTGCCCGAAATGACTTGGCTTTCAGCCGTCATGAGCGTTCGCAGCAAAAGCGCCGCAAACTCAGGCGGATCCAGAAGGGCCGCGGCCGGGAAAAGGCGTAAGGGAAGGGTGCCCAAGAAAGGACTGCACAGTCGTATACGTTCGTGTGCAATAATGCGCGTCGGCACGAAGCGGGACTGAAAGCATGCGGGCTGCCCGTTCATACCTACCGCGCGCGAGGAAAGGGATTCATGGTCTTTTAGACCGTGAACGGGTCCCTGAAAGGGGTTGCAAAACGACAAAGCCCACCGCTGCAACGATGGGCTAAGTCAATAAGCAAGGTACGATATGAAACACAATCCCCTTGCTTCGTGTCCGATCATACCACAGCAGGTTTCGATCGCAATTGAGGGCGGAGTCCATATTGATGGTCTCTTCCTCGTTGCGGTTGTCCTGATGCTGGTGCTGATCCGCATGAGGCGTTAAGTCGCAGGGGTCGTTCTCGTAGAGGACGGCCCCTCATGCGTTGTTCGGCGCTCCTCTGGAAACTTCACGACTGGCCGCGGGGAAGCTCGTTAGCTGTTGATTGAGGCGGCTGTCAAACAGTTCAAAAGCCATTCGTATCGGAATGTCGTCAACTGTCAAACTCTCCGGCATGCTGAGCGAACATTGAACGTACCCATTGCATGACGAGACTCTTGTCGCTTCGCTCGTGCCAGATCAGCCGCGCAAAGTTTTCGCTGTATTCGCCCGGATACGGGACCGCAGCGAGATTGGGGAATTGTTTCTCAAAGGATTTCGCGGTTCGTGTCGGCAGCACCAGCGTGTACTCTGTGCCTTCGAGGAAATAGGGAGCTCCGAGAAAGTAAGGCAGCTCGATAAAGGCTTCGCCTAAGCGAGGATCGGGTACCGTAACGTCATAAATTGCCCCGCGGCTTGAATCTTGAAGCTTTACAAGAAGTCTCGGATATTTGCGGAAGTCTTCGGCTTTGAGCGTTTGTCCTGCCGCGTACGCTTTGATGAGCGGATGAGCACGGTTCATCAGTACCGATCGCTCAATGCGAAAAAGATTGAGCCCAAAAAAATGTGTCGGAAGATCCGGCAGGTTCTGCGTCGGGTAGAGCAGAAAGTCCATGCCGCCGTCAGCGAGTTTTTGAAACTGACGGCTCTCGAGCGGAAGAATTCGGAAACTTACTTTCGGTGCTTGTTCGCGAATGGCGCGCACGACTGGCGGAAGAATGCTGATGACGGAGTTGTCGGCAGCGCCGATGGTGATGGTGGCGGAGAGTTTTGCCGGCGTGAAGGATTTTTGATATTCCAGCCGCTCCATTTGGTCTAGGAGCTCTCGCACCACCGGCAGCATCATCGTGGTGGTGTCGGTAGGCGTTAATCCGCGCCAAACCCGGATGAAGAGCGGATCATTCATTTCCGTTTGGAGCTTCTTGAGCATTCGGCTCGCGGCTGCGGCAGAGAGTCCGAGATTCTGAGCCGCTTCGGTGAGTGAGCCCGTCGAAACAATTTGTGCAAGCAGTTGGAGGTGATTGATTTTCAGGTCAAGCATGGCGTCAGGTGTTTTCCGATCAATTCCGCAAAACGTAAAAGACTTGTTGAGCCATTTTACGAAAAAGAGGTTGAAAATCCGAATGGGTTAGTTCGAAAGATCTACTTAGACTGTGAACCTGTGGATGGAAGACAAAGCGCAGTGACTGCACTCCGTACTTGTTGTTTTAAGGCGCAAAACGCCGCCCTCAAACGCTCGACACCGTTGAGTTAATCCTTTCATCCTCACTTTGGCAATGCGGTTCTGTTTGGGGAATCGCTCCTTCATAGGAATTCAAATCATGAAGAACATCACGATCGGTCGCCGTTCATTCTTCCTTGGCGCCGTTGCAGCTGCTGTCAGCAGTGCGCTGCCCGCTACCGCCGCACATGCCTCTGGCGGCTCTTCGGGACCTCACGTGTCTTTCGCGACGCAGGGTCACATCGGTGAAGTGATTGTGAATCCCTACAGCATTGCTCCGCTCACGGCCATCATCCGCAACGGCGGCTATGAACTCACCGAAGCGACGGTGCGCATTGTTCCGAAACCTCAGGGTCAGGAAATTAAGTACAAGGTGAGCCGCTCTGAATTGCTCACGCATGCAGGCATTCCGGTTTTCGGTCTCTACCCGGACTACATGAATACCGTGGAAACGACTTACACCCGGAAGTTCCATGGTAAGACCGAAAAGTTCACGGACACCTACAAGATCTACGCTGCGCCCGTCTACCACGAAGTGAGCGGCTCACCGGGTCTTCATCACAATATGTTTGAGACGAAGGTCACTAAGGTTGATGCGAAGTTCTCCGACCGCCTTTATCTCGTCAACAATCTGATGCAGCAGTACGCCAAGGCCACGCGCGCAGTTTGGAACAATCCGATGGGCGGTGCGATGGAGTGGAACTTCTATCCGCAGAATGCCATTATCGACACGAAGGGCGAAGTGCGCTGGTACATGCACGTTGAACCGATCTACAACGTCGAGACCATTTATCACTCCGGCGTCATGATGGGGTTCCAGCAGGATGAGGACGGCAACCTCACCTGGGGTTACGGTCAGCGCTATGTCAAGTACGACTTGATGGGGCGTGAGATTTACAACCGCCGTCTCCCGGTCGGCTATTCTGATTTCTCGCATTCGCTCGACAATGCACAGAACGGTCATTCGTTCATCCGTGTTGCGAGCTCTGACCACCGCCGTGCCGACGGCAAGCGTGTCCATACCGTTCGCGACGTAATCGCTGAAATCGATCAGAACGGCAAGGTTGTCGATGAATGGCGTCTCTGGGAGATCCTGGATCCGTATCGTGACAACGTTATGAAGGTGCTCGACCAGGGTGCTGTCTGCCTCAACATTGATGCGTCGCAGGCCGGCAAGACGATGTCGGCAGCAGATCTTGCAAAGCTTGAAACGAGTGATAAGTTCGGCGATATCGTTGGTACGGGCGAAGGCCGCAACTGGGCGCACGTCAATTCGGTTGACTACGATCCGACCGATGACTCCATCATTATCAGCTCGCGCCATCAGTCAGCCATTATTAAGATCGGCCGCGATAAGAAGATCAAGTGGATCTTCTCCTCGCCGGAAGGCTGGCGCGACGGCTGGAAGGAAAAACTCCTCACGCCGGTGAAGGACGGTAAGCCGATCGCTTGCCATGGCTCGACCTGCGAAGGGGATTTCGACTACACGTGGACGCAGCATACGGCCTTCCGCATTGACGAGAAGTCCGATAAGCATGTGATTTACGTCACCGCCTTCGACAACGGTGATGCCCGCGGCATGGATCAGCCGGCGCTTGCCGAAATGAAGTACTCGCGTGCAGTGGTCTACCGTATTGATCAGGATAAGAAGACCATTGAGCAGGTCTGGGAATACGGCAAGGAGCGCGGCTTCCCGTGGTACAGCCCGGTGACGTCGCTCACCAAGTACTGCGCGGACAAGGATTCGATCATGGTCTATTCGGCCACTGCCGGTATGGGACGCCGTCCGTCTGAATTGAAGCCCGGCGAAAAGGCTGGCAGCGCTTCGCCCTTCATCGAAGAGTTCAAGTGGGGCGAAACCGAACCGGCCGTCGAAATCCAGCTGATCGATTCGATGGGCTATCAGGCAATGCCTGTGAGTCTTGATAAGGCCTTTAATCAGTAACTTCTGATGGATATCGGCCTCGTTGGCCGGCATCATCTCAAATCCAAACGAGGCAGGTTTGCGGATCTGCCTCGTTTTGTATTAATGCAGTTTACGAATTGCTGAATCTATCTACTCCTGAACATCGATTCTGATATTGTCCTCAGCAGTTTTCTAATGGAGACTCATTGCATGCGTCAGGTTTTCCGTATGCGGCCGTGGATTTTCCCGCCCGAACCTCAGGCAATTCAGGAAATTTTTGTCCGCTATGGTGTGATTCGCGAGTTTGCCAAAGGTGCCGTCATGGAGCACGGCGGCAAGGGAGATGCGGCCCAAGTCGGCTTTCTCACAAAAGGATTGGCCACATTCTCTTGTCTGGACGTGCAGTCGCAGACGCATATCTTCGCTTTGCTTGCTCCGGGCCGAGCCTTAGGTGACCTCGATGCACTTAACCCGCACCGCGTCGCCGTCCAAGTCGATTTCATCCGACCTTCCAGCGTCTTGATTGTTCCGCGCGCACGTTTTCTGGAGTCACTGCGTGCGTCCGTTGAAATGATGGAAATTTATGCTGACCTCGCCATCCTGAAGCAGGAGTCCGCACTGGAAGGCATGCTTGCTAACTTCACGCTTGATCTTGAGGCGCGTCTGCGAGTTTTTCTGTTGTCAGCCATAACCAGCTTCGCTGAACTGCAGCGCGGCGGCTGGAACTTATGTCCGCTCGGGCTCACCATTACGGAACTTTCGCGGATTTTGTCAGCGGACCGCAGTTGGGTGAGCACGAAGGTTAATGATTGGATAAAGCTTGGCGACGCACGAAAAGACGGCCGCAAGCTTTATCTGCACGGCCGTCTCTTTGATTCGGTTTGGGATTGGGGCTGCGGAAAACAAAACCTGCGTTCCTCTCCTGAAGGCCTCAAGGCTGAGCCCAAACCGATCGAGCACTACGCAGAACTTCGAAGAAAGCGGGCAGGACTGAGCTGAGCGGCTCAAAAGCGGATGACGCATGCCGGCAGAGTTCCCGGTCAAGCCGCCCGAAGTCAGCGCAGCGGTCGTTTGTCGCCCATATTGTTGACCGCCGCATAAAGGTCGACGGCACCCTATACCAAAAGGCCGGCCCCTAAGGTCAGCCCGGCGGTCAGCACCAAGCACCAAGCAGGCGGTACATACGGATTTGACAGGTGCGGATGTCGGCATTTTTTTAGCTCAAATTGATCCAATGAAGCGGGTTTCGTTCTGAAGTTCCGCCGTATGGGCTTAGCCGACGCTTGAACGGCAGCTCTTGATTGCTCAGCAGTGCGCAAGGTGCTGTCAGCGGCATGCCGCAAAAAAAAACGCCCGAATTGTTGAGTGCTCAACAACGGAGCGCTTACGGATGAAGTGAAATTTTTAGCGCGCCAAACTGAGCGTTATCAAGGATGACGGTGCTGTTGTTTTCATTGTTGTCAGCTTGGCAGCTCTTTTTTATTCATGACTTGCAGACCTGTCGGTTGGCGAGCATTGCAGAGGTTCATTCGAAGGATGTTGATTGTCTCTCGACGCACTTTGTCGCCGCACTTGCTGCCGGATTTCTCTGCACAACAGTTTGCGGTCCGGCCATTGCACTATATCTTTCTCTCAGACCGTAAATACTCTCGGTCACGAGACTTGGTCTATTTTCGACGAGTCTCAGGTTGACCATGTGATTGAAAATGGCGCCCAACTCACGAAGCTGAAGAAGAAAATCAAACCGCATTGAATGCGGTTGAAAAGACGGGTCTCTAAAACATTTTCCTCTCCTTCAGCTCATATCCAGCGACTCCATGGATTCCTCCGCTGAAGGTTCTTTTCCGCCGACCTCTCGGAAATTTTCGAGTTGTCGGCGGTTTTTCTTCCATTTCTTTTGAGCGTATTTCAGCATTCCATGACCACTATTCGTCGTCAGCGTTTTAAGCACATCATCGGCCGCACAGTACTGCTCATCTTCGGCATGTTTCTTGCCGCTTTCGGCATCGCCTGTACGACAAGGGCAGGATTAGGCACGACGCCGATCAGCACAGTTCCCTATACGGCCTCTGCGATAACAGGGCTGTCGTTTGGCACCTGTACGGTGATACTCAACTTCTTTTTCGTTGCTGGGCAGATTGTGGTGCTGCGCAGCCGGTATTCGACATTTAATCTGCTGCAAATTCCAATTGGTTTCATCTTCGGCGCTTTCATTGATCTGTCAATGCATCTCATAGGCAATGTTCAGATGCCGAATTGGTTTTTGGCGGCAATGCTTTCTCTCTTTGGAAATCTCATTCTGGCACTCGGCACTGTCATTCAGATTCGCTCCAAAACGATTGTCCAGCCAGGAGAAGGTTTTGTGATTGCCATTGCGGCACTTGTGAAGTCTTCATTCGGATCAATGAAAATTGCCAATGATATTTCTCTCACAGCAGTTGCAGCGCTGATGGCATTGCTTGAGATGGGTCATTTGATCGGTATTCGAGAGGGAACGCTGGCTTCGGCGCTGATGATCGGACTTTTTGCCAAATGGATTGACCAGCTGATCAATCGGCGTGCAGTTAAAGTTCAGCCTGCTGAACCGCACGAAGTGCCGCTCGATACCGCAGTGCCGACCGGCATCGAGAAGCCTGCTGAAGTGTCAATGACGGAAGCCAAGCAGGAAGCGGCGAGTTAAGCATCAAACGCTAAGATGATGGACTGCGCTCCTATGGTTTGGGCGGCTGCGCAAGAAACGGTACGGCTCTGCCGAGCTTAAGCCGTACCGTTCTGAGAGGGGACTTTTCTATTGTTTTAGATGAGAATTCCCAGTTCTTTTTTGAACCTTGCAACAATCGGAGCCATCTTTTCAGGATTAGCCATAAGGGATGGATCAACCAAAATCTCTGCTTGTTCCTGCGTCATAAGTCCCATCGCGACAACAGCGTCCTTCACATTGCAGCGGTGCTTTTCACAGTAATGGGCGACTTCAACGCCTTGGGGATATCCAAAGGTCGCTGCGACTACCGTCGAGAGGGCAATGGAACTTTCGGCTTCTTCTTTGCAGCGAGATTCGTTGGCGGTGATGCCTTCGACGCAGTCGCGGCGCAGGATCACGATTTCTTCACCAACGAGCTGGAGATTTTCAAAGAGGCATTTGTAGAACGTAGCGTCCCAAACATTCAGGTCGAGTTCACCCTCATCAATAGCCATCGTGATGGCGACATCATTGCCGCAGACCTGATGTCCGATCTGGATGACCATTTCAGGCACGGTTGGGTTGATTTTTCCCGGCATGATGGAGCTGCCCGGAGCACAAGCGGGAAGGTTGATTTCCATCCAGCCTGCCCGCGGACCGGAGCTCATAAGCCGCAGATCCTTGCAGATCTTAGAGAGTGTGGCGGCAATGGTTTTCACGGCGCCGGAAACGGTGAGAATAAAGTCTGAATTCTGGAAGCCGTCAAAAAGGTTGGGATTGGGCCTGACAGATTCGCCCAGTTCGGCTGAAATTGCCTTATAAAAGGCCTCCATGTAACCCGGTTGGGCTCCGAGACCGGTGCCGACGGCGTTGCCGCCCATGATCAGTTCAAAGCAGCCCGGGCGCAGAGCCTTCAGTGCTCGTGCCTGACGCCGAATCGCAGAAGCAAACCCAGAAAATTCCTGTCCAAGGGTCACTGGCAGCGCGTCTTGCCAGCAGGTACGTCCGACTTTGACGATGTGTTCGAAGGCCTTCGCTTTTGCCTCGAAGGCGTCGGCGAGCTTTTCGGCTTCGCAAACAATTTTGTCAAGCCGCGGCGCAATCGCCAGGTGCGTTGCGGAAGGAATCGTATCGTTAGTGGACTGCGCCATGTTGACATGGGTGTTGGGATGAACCATGTCCTGTCCTTTGTGACCGGTGAGCATTTCATTTGCCAGATTGCCGATCACTTCATTGACATTCATATTGACGCATGTGTAGCCGCCGCCTTGCCACATGTCGAGCGGAAATTCCTTTTCGTAGCCGCCGGCGATCACCTTGCCGCAGGCTGCGGCAATCGCTTGGGCGATTTCAGGCTTCATAGCGCCGATTTCGGCATTCGCTTTGGCACAGGCCTTTTTGATTTGGCACAGTGCTTTGTGCATGTCAGGATAGGCAACGACAGGAAAGCCTGCTGCTCCCGATACTTTCATGTTGCGGATGGTTTGAATGCCGTAATAGCGGTCGTTGGGAATTTCCATTTCGCCCAAGCAATCGCGTTCGATTCGCATATTGGTCATTTTCGAAAAACTCCTGTAGAAAACAAGATGAGCGGGTTATTCCGGGTATGTCAGAGCAGCATGCGAGCCAGCATTAAGCCGAAAGGCACCGCGGCTGCAAGACTGATGCACCCAGGAATGAAGAAAGGGTGATTGATGACAAACGAACCGTTCCAGCGGCGGCCCATGAAGGAACCCGTGTCGTCGCACGAAATTGCAAAGGCCGTTGTCGGGTAAACGTTCGTGATGTAGAGAGCAGAGCAGGCAACGAAGGAGCCCACGATGGTGGCGGCGTCAACACCCAGACTTGCCGCAACGGGACAGATCAAGGCAGCGGTTGATCCCTGACTGAAGAGGACGGCAGACGCCAAGAAGAACACCACGGCCAAGAGATACGGATACTGCTCGAGGAGTGCTACAGCAGATTCCTTGACCTCCGGGAGATGCGCATTGATGATGGTGGAGGAAAACCACACAATGCCGAGTACGACTATCAGGCTTTCGGCTCCGCTTTTAAAGATGGGGGCGTCTTTGATCGTGGCGAGATCCACTTTGCAAAAGAGGTACATCAGCCAAGCACAGAACATCATGATCATGACGATGAGGTCCCGGCTGCTGAGCGTGTGACCAATTTGATTTTTAAAGAGCAGCAAAAGAACAATGACCGATACGCCGCTCAAAAAGATAAGCACGGATAGTTTTGCTTCGTGAGTGGCAGGCTTCACTTTGTCTTCCTTGGACTGCATGGAGACCAGTCCTTTTTTCAGCCGTTCCAGGAAGATCGGGTCTTCAGAAAGTTCTGTTTTGCCCTGCAGACTCGAGATGACCGCACAGATGGCGGCGGCAAATGCACTAGTCGTGATGATGACAAGCAGTACTGCAGCGAAAGAAACATGCATCGGTTCGACGACTGCAAACATCGCTGCGGTAGCGGCAGAAATGGGGCTCGCGGTACACGCAATTTGGCTTGCAATGACACTGCTCGTCAGGGGCTGGGCAGGCCGAACATTATTTTCTTTGGCCACTTCCTGAATGACGTTTAAAACGCTCATTGCCATGTAGCCCGTCCCGCCTAAAGTCGTCAGCATGAAGCAGACAGCTGGTGCAAGCGCATTGATGTATTTCGGATTGTTCCGCAGAAGTTTCTCGGCGCATTTCACCATGAACGCAAGCCCGCCGGCGCGCTGCATGACGCTGATGGCCAGAATGACGGTCATGATGATGAGCATGACGTCTACCGGAATGAATCCGGGTTTTAGCCCGAAAACGGCAGTTGCGGCGATCATGCCGACAGCGCCGGCCATACCGACGCCGATGCCTCCGAGTTTGGCGCTGTAGGCGATGATGCCTACGAGCAGTAAAATTTCTAGCCAAAGCATTTGATTGCTCCTCTGGTTGTCAAGAAAATGGGCATTCTTAAAGCGCACCCAATAGAGAAAGTTGATTTGGAGACAGCAATTCAAGAGCGCTTAGCTCGTTCCACCAACGTGCGGCAGTTTCGCTGCCGGCAATAGGACTGACGCAGGATGAAAACTTCGCTTTTCGATCGCTTTCCGAAAGCGGTTTTTCGGGATTGCCTTTAGCGAGATCGTTGGCCAGGCATACGACGCCGGATTTGGTTTTTATGCGAATTCGAACGGGCGCTGTGCCGATGAACCCCAACTTGGCTAGGTCGGGATCTATTTCCATCGTCATCTTCTTCATGAGAGCTTGAATTCGAACATCAAGCACTTTGTCGTCAGTGAATTCCTCAATGCCGGCTCTTTGGTAGACAAGACGAGATGCCAGAGCAAATTCCATAGAAAACTTTGCTTCGACTGCATTTCGCGGACAGTGACTGATCAGTTCTCGAGGACCGAGAAGACTGACCCCCAGGTGTACAGCTTCAATATCGTCCAGTTTGGGATGCACTTTATCTGCCCACTCTCCCCAAACGTCTAAAGCGGGATGCGTGCCGGAGCAGCAGGGATATTGTTTGAAAACGAGTCCGTTTTCCATTAAGTCCCAACGGCTGCCTAAATCGACGGTGCATTTTTCTCTTGGAAGACGGGCGGCAAAGCATGCCGCATAGCCGTCCGAAGCTTCAAGAGCGTCGTCTTTGCCGGTGATTCCTGCCGCTGCGAGCTCAACGGCCATCATTCCGTGTAGATTGGAGAGCCCCGCGTGGATTGCTTTGGTTTGTGAACCAAAGTTGGCACGAATGCCTGAAGCAAGACTGGCTGCTATCGCCAAGGCATTGGTCGTCGTTGAAACGTCAGTTTTCAGCAGCCAGGCTGCTGCTGCGGCTGCTCCGAACACGCCGTTGGCTAAAGTGGTGTGCCAACCGTGCTCAGAGAGCTCGGGCATTGTCCAACGTGCGATCTGATGTGCACACTCCGCTCCGACAACATATGCAGTCAGAAATTCACGTCCGGAGAGTCCTTGAGCAACGGCAAGGGACAAAGCGGTCGGTGCAATTCCAACCGTTGGATGACCAATGGTGGTCCAGCTTACGTCATCAAAATCGAGTGCATGAGCCGCCGTGCCGTTAAGGAATGCAGCAGTTCGAGGACTGAAACGTACCGAGCGTCCAAGCTGCTGCACGCAAGCGCCTGCTCTTTCGTTTTGTGCAGCATACGCAGCCGCATTTCTCACCACGGGCGTAACGGATCCGGCTGCGGCAACCGCAATAAAATCCGTCAGAGCTGCACGCGCCGCAGCTATTTCACCGTCCGGAAGATCCGGAAAGTCAGCGGAGACTATCCATCGTGCTATGGCTGAAAGAAGTGTCGGTTGATTCATGCTTCTGTCTCACAAGACCTAGAGATGCTTTCTGAATGAACGACGGTATCGTTGCGCGGAAGCTGTTCGAGAACCATCAAATGAAGTAAAACTAAAAATGTGGTTTAGACTCTCTGCAGATGGAGGGCAGCAGCATGGGTATCCGGAACCTCGGATCTTTAGAAGTTTTTGTGGCCTTGGCAGATACTCAAAGTTTCACTGAAGCTGCGAAGCGCATGGGAATGACGACATCGGCCGCTTCTCAGGCGCTCAAAGCCTTGGAAGAAGAGTTGGCGGTTGCGTTGATCAGTCGAAAAAGCCGCCCGGTAATGCTTACGGGAGCGGGGCGTAATTTGCTCGACGGTGCGAGAGCACTGCTTCGGGATGCTCGAGAGTTGGAAACGGCGGTTACGGCATCTTCGCCAATCCTCCCGCTTTTGCGGCTTGGGCTGGCTGAGAGCGTCAGCTGTACGGTCGGGGCAGATATCGTGGGAGCGCTTTTTCCCTGCACGAAGCAATTGTCGGTACGCACGGCCATGGCACTGCAGCTGAGTGAACAGTTTAAAAACGGCGATTTCGACTTGCTGATTTCACCGGTGAGCTTCCCGGATATGGATGGAGTGATGGAAGAGGCGATCGTTGCTGAATCTTTCTTCCTTGTGACGCCCGCATCAAATACGAGGTCCGTTTCGACGCCGGCGGATCTTCTTCATCTTGCGCGCGATTTGCCTTATTTTTCCTATACGACAGCGGCAAGCGACAAGCTGATTTCAGAACGTATTCTGCGCAGTGCCGGCATCTCGCCGCAGCGAAGCGTCTTAGTAGAGTCTTCGACAACCATGATGGGTCTTGTCGCTCAGGGACTCGGCTGGGCATTGCTTCTGCCGTCCAATATTTGGATGGGACGAGACTTTTGCGCTGACCTGCGTTTCACTCAATTGCCTTTCGTCTCCGCGCAGAGACGGCAGTATGCGGCAATTCGGTCTCGAGGATTCAGCCGGGCAGCCAAGCAGGCAGTCGAGGCTCTCCAAAATGGCTTGAGGAAACGCGTTATTCCTCAGCTCGCCAATATCTATCCTATGCTGGCCGAAGGCATGACGATCTTATGATCTTCATTTAAGCATCACTAAATCTGCGATGCGCTTTAAGTCCGCTGTCTTTTTTCGTTGGTGAGGCGAGGCATCCATAAGACGTTTGGGTCTTTGGATGCCCGGTTTCAAATCACCGGTCAAGCGGACAGGTGATGCAGTCCCTTTATTTTTGCAATGCCCAGGGGCAGGCCAGACGTTCGAGAAGACCAATGCCCGCGTAAAGCGCAACGCCCAGCACGCACATGCCGAGAATCCCGACGAACATACCGTCCATATCGCCCAGTCCCCAGGCATTCATGATGTACCACCCTAGACCGGCATCGGTAGCAAAACTTTCTGCGAGAAAGAGTACGGCAACAGCGGTGCTGGAAGCGGCCTTCAAAGCCATGAAGAGTGAGGGAAACGCCGCGGGAATGTAGACATGAAGAACGCGCTCGGCAGTGCTTGCGCCCATTGAACGCATGGCAAGTTCATAGGAAGGGTTGAGTGCCAGAGCGGATTCGCGCACGATCACCAGAATCTGATAGCCCGTAGCCAGCGCAATCAGCAGAATGCGTGACGAGTCGCCCAGTCCAAGGATGGTAAAGAAAACGGGCAGCAGCACGATTTTCGGAAGCGGCAGCGTGATGAAGGTTACCGGTGCGCCCAGCCAATCAGCGGCTTTGCTGTGTCCCAAAAGGACGCCGAGCGGAAAGGAAACCACAATGGCGAGTGCGAGCGCGGTGAGGAGCCGGTAGAGACTCAGACCGATGTGACCGATGAATTCCGGATCTTTGAGGGCATCCCAGAAGCCGCCGAGCGCCCGCAGGGGATCGGGCAGAATGTCCGATCCTAAAGTGACGCTTCCGAGCTGCCAAAGCAGCAAAACAGCAACAGAGCCGCAAAAGTAGCGAATAAAGATGGAGGCTTTCATCAGGTGGCACTCCCGGCGGGTTCACAAGACGCGGCGTTGTGCGCGGCGCACTGCCGCAGCACATTGTGAATGTGGTATACAGATTCGACAAACTCTGGCGAATCGCGGTCCGCACATTGTTCGGACGAACGCCAGGCTGGATTGGCGTAATGCTCGAGCAGTCTCGAGGGGCCCGCTCCCAGCAGCAGAATATCCGAAGCAAGGAATGCCGCTTCACCAATGTCGTGCGTCACGAAAATCATGGTGGTTGGCCGGCGGCGGCGCATACCGGCCAAAAAGTCCTGAAGGCGTTCGCGGCGCAGTGCATCGAGAGCGGAGAACGGTTCATCCATAAAGAGCACTGCAGGCTGCGCAATCAGCGCGCGACCCAGTGCGAGGCGCTGACGCTGACCGCCGGAAAGCGTTGCCGGCCAACGGTTTTCAAGTCCGCTTAACCCCAATTCTTCAATCATGGCCGCTGCGCGGTGGGCGCAGTCAGCTGCCGGGATTTTATGCTGCGAGAGCAGAAGCGGGAGCGTCAGATTTTTCTCTACCGTTTTCCAAGGGAGCAGTCCAAGCTGCTGCCAGACGAAGCTCGAATTCGGGTGCTTGAGCACGCTGCCTTTTGCATCACGCCAAGACAACTCACCGCCGAGCGCCGGCAGGAGACCTGCCAGCGTCGTCAGCAGTGTACTTTTGCCGCAGCCGGATTCGCCGACAATGGCAAGCGAGGAACCTGCCGGCACAGAAAATGTCAGATGCTTAAGCAATGTCTTGCCATTATGGCCAATGGCAAGATCCTTGACATTGAGCTCTGCTGCGCAGGTTCGGGCTTCAGGAGCAATGGTCATTTTTTATAGCCTACAGATGGTTCCTGTGATGTCGGGTGCCTGGTTAAGGATGCCGACTTTAACCAGCCAGTCAGCCGCCTCCTGAACGAGCGCATCGGTTGGGAGCGGCGGCAGTCCGTCCGGCGTTGCGAACCCAGAGAATTTGGGAAGTTTATAGGTGTTTGCAACAGCCGGCGGCACAAGACCCTTCTTTGAAAGGATGGGAACGTATTTCTGCGGGTCCTGATCAATCGCCTTGGCAGCTTTGGCCAGTGCTGCACGGAAGGGCAGCACGAAGTCAGGCGTGAGATAGGGCGTTGTGAGCGCAACTTCGGAGAGCGGCTCATTGAGCTGACGGTCATCCCAAATGACGCGTCCGCCTTTTGACTCAATGAGGGTAAGAAGCGGCTCGTAAAAGAGGGCCGTCTGCATTTTCCCGGTGAGCAGCATCTGCAGCCGGATCGGAATCTGAGCGACTTCGATTTGGTCGAGCGTCTTTTCGGGCAGATTGACGGCATTTTTCATGCGGTAAATCATCCAATCGATAATGGTGCCGCGGCTGCGCGTTGAACTCACGCCCGTGAGGCCCTTCAAGACTTCAATGGAAGTGATTTGATCGGCGAACTTTGGTGATACGGCAAAGCCGAAGGCGCGCTGCGCAGGCGAAGTGTGCCAGGTCGTCGCGGCAAGCGAGAGACCAATGCCGTTTGCTCTTTGCGCAATCGTGCCGAGAATGTTGGCGTACTGGCCAATGATTTTTTCTGCACGGATGGCCGCAGTCATTTCAACGCTGCTTTTGAAAGGCAGAATTTCGATGTTGAGACCTTCAGACTTGAAGATGCCGTCAGCTTCAGCCGCATAGAGAATCAGCGCGTCAATGGCCGGCAGTGCCGCAATACGGAGTGTTTTCGAGCCGACGGCAGCCGCGCGAACGGGTTTGGGCGTCAATGCTGCGCCCGCAGTGAGCAATGCTGCGGAACCCGCGGCAGTAAGCAGCCGGCGGCGGCTGATGGTCTGCGCTGAAGCGGGCAGGACGGCTGCCGGCGCGGCAGGTTTGATGGTGGTGGCGGGCATGGTCAATCCCCTTAAAAAAAGAAACGGTTGTTTGACAATACCTGCCGGAATGTATTCGGGAGGCTGTAAACTCATTGACCTATGAGGTATTGCCGAACAGTGCCTCTTTCCGGGTGCAGCCGGCCGAACCGCGTCAGCACCAGCCATGGTCTGACGGAACAGCAAATCTATAATTTATCAGCTAAGGCCGGCCTAGTCATTTGCCGAAGCCTTCTTCACCTTTGATCGGATTTTTCACAGCCATGTCATTCACCTGGGAATGGGCGCTCGCCATATTTGTTTTTCTGTTCGCGAACTTATTCCTTGGGGTGCAGCTTCTGAAGCTCTTTTGGCCCTTGAGAATGCTCAAACTCACGGCCAAAATGCGTAAAGAAGCCGTGGATCCGCAATCCTGGCTTGGTCTGGTGGCAGACGAAAATGCGGTTCGGGCTGCTCTGCCGATTCGCGAAGCAATCTTTCTGCTGCAAAAGGGAACGCTCTCCAAAGACGAGGTGAAGTACCGCAAACTGTGGCTGCGCAGCTGGGTCTATACGATTGCAACACTGGTGTTGGTTTATGTGCAGCCACAGTTGGCGAGCGGCAGTGAAGCGGCTATGTCGCTCACCTTGGTACTGTGCCAGTCGCTCGCAGCCTATGCTCAGGGACTGCTGATTAAAGCATTGGCGGACTTTCGCAGAACTCGAATCCAAAAGGTTCTGGATGCAGGGGCGAGGAGCCCGGAGAAGACCGATCATGGGGAGCAATCTGAATCGGGAGTGCTCAATCATGATTCAAAACCGACTGATGCGGATGCAACGAAAGCCGAATCGGCAGGAGAACCTGATCAGGCAGACCGTGAGGGGCGCGCGGAAGATTCTCGGCGTTCATAAAAAGAGCCGCCGTTCCTTCTCATCCTAAACTCTCCTAAAGCCGATAAAGCTGAGATGGAAGAGCTTCGCTTACAAGTGCAGCAGGTGCTGGATCTGAAAAATGCGAACAGACAAATACCGCCAGAAAAATGGGTGAGTTATAAGCGTTTTGTTAGTGAAAGAACGACGGTGCAAGGACGCCATTATTGGGATCGTGATGACAACGCCATTGAGGCCGCCTTACGTTATGCCGGCCGTTTTGCGATCCGAACCAACGCGGAAGCCAATCCGTTTAAAGCCTTAAGCATCTATCGGCTGCGCGGCCAAGTTGAGCAGGATTTCAATCAATTTAAAAACTGGGTCGATGGGAATCGACTGCGGTGTACGGATACGGCTTACTGGGGCAAATTGCTGGTGTGCACGCTGGCCACCTCACTGCGCATGATGGCCATTAAGGGAGCCCACGACCGTGAGCAAGGCAATCGCAAAATCCCCAATAACTCCATCGATTGTCTTTTCACGATCTTGAAGCAGATTCAGGCTGACAAGCGCCGCACGGCCAACGCATGGGTGACCCGCACCATTACGAAAAAGCAGCGCGATATGCTCGCGCTGCTTGGCTTAGAAAATCCGCTCTGGGTGCTGAAAAATTAGGGATCAGTTTTCCGAGAGTTCCGGTCTTACCCCCGTGGGTGTTCCGGGACTAGGCCCATCCCCGGGAGTTTGGGCTTCATTCTTGGTGTTGCGTATCGCGCAACAGCTTGATAGAATGCATTAACAATAATTTTTCCCACTCCATCGCGTCATGATCGTTTCCTGGATTCACAAAGGACTCAAAGATTTTTTTGAAACGGGTTCTATGGCAGGCATTTAGGCCCCGCACGCTCGACGTCTGGCAGAGCGCTTGCAAGTTATTAATCAAGCAAAAGTCATACAAGACATCAATTTGCCGCCTTATCGCTTGCATCAACTTAAGGGTGATCGTTCAGGGATATGGTCGATTAGCGTAACTGGTAATTGGAGAATTACCTTTAAATTTGAGGACGGTAACGCATACATCATCAATTATGAGGACTATCACTAATGGCTCGGATGTTTAATCCCCCGCACCCGGGGAGAATGGTTGCAGAAACTTTAGAGTATCTCGGGATCAGTGCCAGGGAGTTTGCTCGTCATATCGGCGTGGCTCCCAGTACTGTCACTCGCATCATCAAAGAAAAAAGTCCGATAACTCCGGAAATGGCTGTTCGAATTTCTGCGGCCATTTCTGGACCGAGCCCCGAGGCATGGCTTGCCATGCAGGCGGATTACGACGCTTGGCAAGCTGAACATTCAATTGATATCTCCCATATAACCCGCATATCAGAGCCTAAAAAGAATCATCTTCAAGTTGCTTTTCCTGTGTAAAGAAGTTTGTGGCATATCGTGAGAATATAGGGCTTCAGAAATGAAGCCCTTTTTCATCTCATACTCGGCGGCAACTGGTGCTGCTCTGATAGGTGCTAGTCGACCGCGCGGCATAGAGTACGGTCGCGAAATCCGCTGCTACGAAGATCAGCATCCAGATCAGAAACGGCATCATGTCTACGAAAGCGAAAGAGAAAGCCGCTCCGAAGATGCCTGCGACGGCCGAAAGCGTGATTTCGGGCCCTTTCATCTGAAGAAGTGGGTTCCGGTGCACCCATCTGGCGCACCGGACCTTTCGAGCGCTAAGCCCTGCCTCCTTCGCTGCTCGCGCTGAAAGCCGACCGCAGCTTTCAGCTGTGCAAGCATGCTTCGGTAGGTGCTCGAATGCTTTGCATGCGCCAGTATCGAAAGAGCGCTTTCAAAGCGCTTCTGGCGCAGGGAGCGCTGAAAGTTCCGCACACTGCGCCGGCGCAGATGTCAACAGTCAGCTAAGCTGACCCCCCCCCTAGCGGACAAATCTTGACCCTC